>ULLN01012383.1_pt1 | contig 10116 bp, 9 predicted proteins | sample 1951401 | NCBI WGS metagenome assembly ULLN01 (sample SAMEA4835525, study PRJEB28245) | human gut metagenome | biome: gut microbiome; material: fecal sample | place: Denmark | collected 2008 | reverse complement strand
GCAACTAATCGCTATTTTATCCCGAATTGGGGTATATTCTGTCATTTTGTTGTGTGCCTTAAAACAATTCAAAATACCGATTAAATGTTCTCAAATTACGTGTTATAACGCCTTGTTGACAATTTCCGACAATGTTTTCTTAGATTAATTTGGAGATTTCAATGAAATATATTAATTTTGTTGTCAAATACAGTCAACAATTGCTTGAATATGAAATTTACAGAGAAAATCAAGTCGCTTCGTGAAGCTGACGGACTGACCCAACGACAATTATCTGCATCGCTCGGGATTGATGTAGCTTTATACAATCGCTTTGAAAAAGGTGAGCGTTTAATGAAGCGTGAATTGGTGTGCAAACTGGCAGAGATATATGGGTGTAATCCCAATGACCTTATTAAGTACTGGTTAGCAGACAAGGTTTATTCCATACTCAATGACGAGGACACAGCAGGTCAGGTTATAGCAATGGTGGCAGAAGAAATGCCAGAGTATTCTAAAAGTAGTTCTAGTACAGTTTAGGTTAGGTTATGAACACAAAAGACTCTTTGATACAGCTTGTTGATAGATTTCAGCAACTAAAAACTGATGGGGGCTTGAATAAGTCTTCAGAAGCAACTATGCGTGCTTGGATAGACGAATTGTTGGCTATATTTGGATGGGATGTACAAAACACCCATCAGGTTCTTACTGAACATACATTAGGGAAAGATGAGCGTCAACGCCTCCATGATATAGGCTCTACCAATACACGCCCTGATTATACTTTAGTCAATGGCAATGTAGCATTGGCATTCGTTGATGCGAAAAGCCTTGATGTGGATATAAAGAATGATAAAAGTGTAGCATTTCAAATACGCTCATACGGATGGTCTGTTGGAGCGCAGTATTCTATTGTCACAAACTTTGACACGCTGGCTATATATGACTGTCAGTGTATGCCTCGTGTAGATGATGATGCAAATGTCGCAAGACTTCGTTTCTACGACAGTACCGAATACGTTGACAATTACGAAATTCTACACATGTTCTTACTCCGTGAGAACATCATTACGAAAAAACTAGAATACTCTCATAGCGAGCAGGAATCTCTTGATTATAACTTTTCTAGATTTCTTGGAGAAATCAGAATAAAACTGGCAGAGTCTATAATCCGTAATAATAGATATGAGGATTTGGATTTAGTAAGTTCCTTCGTTCAGACTATAATCAATAGAATACTTTTTATCCGAGTCTGTGAATCAAAAGGCTTGGAGAAAGAGGGATTACTTCAGGATTACATGAACGATGACTTTTGGACTCGCTTCAAGAACAGTTCATATTTTGAGTTTTATGAACACTATGATGGCCCTATGTTCAATAGAATCAACCCTCTACAATCACTGGTGGTTGACAACGACACATTAGGCGATTTCGTATCAAAGCTTTATTACCCTTCTCCGTATCGATTTGATGTTATACCTGTCAAGACATTAAGCGACATCTATGATTTGTTCTTAGGCTACCGATTGGTGTTGAATAATGGTGTAGTATCAGACCAATTAAAAGAGGAGTTTAAGAAAAGTAATGGCGCAGTGACCACTCCAGAAATGCTAGTACATAAGGTTATTGAATGTACCATGCCTACAGATGTTATTGACTCTATGTCAATAACAGAATTGTTGAATCTGAAAATTGCAGACATTGCTTGCGGAAGTGGTGTGTTCTTGGTTGGAGCATATGATTTTCTTGCATCTCAAGTTATAAAAAAGATTACAGAAGGACAAGTGTTTGATAATAGGTTAGCTATTATCAAAGACCATCCAATGCTCACTATTGAAGGACGCAGAGCCATTATTAACAGCTGTATCTATGGTGTAGACATCAACCCTGAAGCTGTAGATGTTGCAAAAATGTCATTATCACTAAAGATGATAGATGACTATAATTCTCTTGTCTTCGAGGATGTTGGTTTGCTGGGCTCACAAATTCTGCATGGAGTCGGAAACAATATCAAGTGTGGCAACTCATTGGTAGGTTCGGATATTGAGCAAAAGTATCCTGCACTCAGTGAGAATTTTATAGAGTTACAAGCAACAAACTCTTTTGATTGGCGAAACTCTTATCCTGAGGTATTTGCCAATGGGGGCTTTGACATAATTCTTGGTAATCCGCCGTATGTAGAGGTGAAGAACTACAATGTGTCTTTGCCACACATGGCAATGTATATCAAAGACACATTTGTCTCAAGTAGAAATGGCAAAATAGACCTTGCAATCCCATTCATAGAACAAGGAATGAGACTGCTTAACGAGACAGGCAGATTGGGGTACATCATACAGAAACGTTTTTTCAAGACTGACTACGGAAAGGGTATCAGAAAACTTCTAACTGATAATAAAACGCTTCACAGTATCTATGACTTTGAGGAGACAGACCTCTTTAAAGGACGTATCACTTATGTGGCAATAATGGTATGCGATTCCAACAAAGACAACAATGCACAAGTGAAGTATGAGAGTTCTGCAACAGACCATGTGGAGTATATGCCATGTGATGTGTTGGCTGCCACACCTTGGAACTTTGAGAACGTACGACTAAATGCAATCCGTAATCATCTGACTAACAGCATTGGCACCCTGGCAGATGTATGTAATGTAAAGGTCGGTCTCCAAGTATTATGGAACAACGCTTTTCAGATAATTGCCGATTCAGTTGCAGATGGACTTATCTATGGTCATTCCGCAATAGACGAAAATATCTGTGTAGAACTGGATGCTTGTAAGCCTTTAATTTGCAACGAACATTTTGCACCTTTGACAAAACGGGATTATACAACATACGCTCTATTCCCTTATGAGGTGTCTGACAATGGTGATGTTAGGGAATTATCAATGTCTGATATGGCAGCAACATACCCAAGGGCTACCGAATATCTGAACCGCCACAAGAATCAGATACTCGATGCTGTGGAATCTTTGCCACAGAAGAATGGCAATTATAATATGAATGACCACTGGCATTTGTTTACAAGAGCTAACAACCATGGTGCTGTCTATCAAAAGATTGTAGTGCCTATGACTGCGCAATATCCTCAGGCTGCGGTAATCACGGATACTCATGTGTATTGCGATAACGCAAATATGTTCTTTATCCAAGTTCCAAACGGAACAGAAGACCAGCTCTACGCCTTGTCTGCAATCATCAGCTCTACGATTTTCAATACATTGGCTCGTTCGATAGCAAACCCTCAACAAGGAGGATATTTCAAGTTCAACAAGCAGTTCCTTAACCCTGTTCCTGTTCCGAAAGATGCTTTCTTGAATGAAACTGCGGACATCAAACAGTTGGCAATAATTGCAAGACGCATTGAGACGTTGAACCAACAGATAAAGGACTGCAACGGAATGCGTATTGGCGGACTTGTTAACTCTCTGAACAGTTCATGGACCCAGCTTGACTCACTCTGTGATAGATTGTACAATATCACAGACGAGGAGCGACAGGAACTGTATGCAGTAGTACGTAACGACAGAAATCCTTATGGACAAGATAACTAATCAGATAATACAGAGATATACAGACAATGAGCTTAGACTAAATCAGCTCGTTGTCAACGCATTTGCTCGCCATCATAACTTGACGGTGAGCGATGGATTGTTGGCTCAATACTGCTTGCCATCAGACAGCGAACTGTCAGAAGATGTGAAGTTGTTGGCAGATAATTGTGGTATTGAGGATGTAATCAATATATTTGAACTCGCAATACCACAAGAGGAGAAGACGGCCAATGGTGCAGTATATACACCTCAATATATTAGGAATTTTATTGTGGACAATATAATCAAGTCCACTAAGAAGTCTCTGAGTGAATGCTTGTGTGCTGACATTTCATGTGGCTGCGGAGCTTTTCTTTTTACGCTTGCGGAATATATACACGCTGCAAGTGGAATGGCGTTTGTGGACATTTATCATCACTTGTATGGAGTTGACATAAGCGCAATAAGTATTGGACGCGCCAAAATATTGTTGGCTCTCAATGCTTTGCTGCATGGGGAATGTGTTGCGGATAAAGATTTCAACCTTTATTGTGCAGACTCTCTTCTTTTCGATTTCAAGGCTATGCCTGGAATCAGAGAAAATAAGGGAATAGATATTATTGTAGGCAATCCTCCCTATGTAAGGTCTAAGAATATTGAGGAATCTGCGAAAGCCAATCTTGCGAAATGGAACACTTCAAATTGTGGTAATGCCGATTTGTACATTCCATTCTTTGAGATAGGTCTCTGTCTTCTTTCCGAGGAAGGGCATCTTGGCTATATAACAGTAAACACATTCTTCAAGGCAGTCAATGCCAGAGCGTTGAGACGCTACTTTGCAGACAACCATACAAACATACGCATTCTCAATTTCGGTCAGGAGCTTGTTTTCAAGAAGAAACTGGCTTACACCTGTATTGTGTTTGCAAGTAACGAGCGTTCTGAAAACATATCTTATGCAAAAGTTTCTTCTAAGGATATTATCAATAACGCGAAACTGAAAAGTAATGATATTCTCTACTCGTCACTAGACCATCATAAGGGATGGCATCTAAATGATTCTACAGTCTTGGAGAATATTGCAAAGATTGAGAGCACAGGCAAGTCTTTGGGTGACTCTTTTGTTATCAAGAACGGTCTGGCAACATTGGCTAATGACATATTTATTTTCAAAGCAGAAAAATCTGACAGTCAGTATTATTATATAAGTCGTGATGGCAAGAACTATCGTATAGAAAAGGATATATGCCGAGATATTATCAAACCAAATATTCTCAAATCAGAGGATGAGTTGGAGTCAAAGAAAGAATTGATTATATATCCATACGATAGTAATACTTCTGTATATAGCGAGACATATATGCAGGAGCACTTCCCCTGTGCCTATTCATATTTGGCAAGTTACAAAGAAACTCTTGATATGCGTGACAAAGGTCAAGGTGATTATCCTGCATGGTATGCCTTTGGTAGAACTCAGGCAATCAACGATCATGGTATAAGAATGTATTTCCCATATATGTCAGACAAACCACATTTCGTTATTTCTGAGCAACAGGACTTATTGATGTATTGTGGTTATGCTATATTTTGTGATGATGTTCGTGAGCTTAAAGTTATGAAGAGACTTTTGGAGTCTGATGTGTTTGACTATTACATAAAAAATTCCAGCAAGCCTTATTCTGCAAATTACTATGCGTATGCCAAGAACTACGTCAAAAACTTTGGCATATATCCAATGTCTAAGGAGCAAAAGAATACACTTTTAGGCTTACGGTCAAAAGAAGAAATCAATAGATATGTGGCTGATTTATATCAGCTTAGTATTGTATGAATTGTATTTGAGGAGAAGAACGATGAAACGAATAGTATTATCATTGTTGTTGTGTAGCGTGGCTTTATTGTCACTCGCACAAAAGAAGTTGTATTACTGTGAGGTGAAGGGTATAGAAAAGGAATTAACCTCTGGACTCAAGATTGTCTTTGACTTCGGTGAAAAGGCATCGTATAACATGTGGGGTGACCTAAGTAGTAAATTGAAATTTGTTGACGAGGATGGTGCTGAGATAAAATTTAACAGCATGGTCGATGCTGCCAATTATATGGTAGACCGTGGATGGATTTTTAAGCAAGCGTATTCATCCTCATATGGAGGTAAGCCTGTTATCCATTGGATTTTTTGCAAGACGGCTGAATCTCCAGAACTAGCAAAAGAAGGAATAGTCACAAAAGAGGAATATAAAAAGACTCATTAGAATACTTGTTGAAACATCATGTAATACATCATAATGAGTTAAGATGTGTTCTGATGACGAGAGCCCTATGCCGAGTCATAGAAAATGTAAAAAAATCACTAAGGTCATCCCATACAATTTAGAGAATATGATTTACATTGTATCAAAAAGGAAAAAACTTGATAGCATAAAGAAACAATACCCCAATGCTATAATCTGCGATGTAACAAGTACATCGCCAAATTCTCTCGTCAAACTTAGCCCATTCTATCCTCATATGAACATTCCCATACCATTCTCACCATATTACACTGGTGCATCTGTTGAAGGTATTTGGCAAGGACTTAAAGTGTTTGTTGGTGAAGATATTGATATTAATTCATTCACCAACACATCCATGAAGAATATTAAAAGAACATGTAAAACTCGTGGCAAGGTGTTGGGGCATAGAAAAGGAATACATGGAATTGAGATATTAGACTACAAATCTGCCAAGTTATATATTTACATTCCTTCATATAAGTGGGTGTTAGATAATGTAGTTAATGATTTGATTAGTAAAATGCGTGAAGTCCATAAGACAAAAGATTTGGTTCTGTTAGATCACAACACATGTCAAGATGCTCTTGATGACTCAAAACCTCTATCTCATGCTTATCTAATTAAAGCATATATTTTGGGATTATATCCATATAATACAGAAAATCAACAATTATCATTTTTTGACGATGAAACGTTCTAACTGGTTGAGTTTTGACAGAACACTAAAACAATATGGAGTAGAACGGTTGTATCATTTTACAGACCGAGCAAACCTGCCTTCGATCATAAAAAATCGAGGTTTACTCTCATGGGGTGATTGTAAAGAAAAAGGAATTGAAATAGCAGTCCCTGGTGCTGATAGTTCGTCGCGCATGTATGATAAAATGGACAACCTACATCATTATGTGCGATTAAGTTTTACAAATCAACATCCTATGATGTTTGTTGCTAAGCGCGAAGGTAGAATCAAAACCCCAGTTGTTTTAGAAATTGAAAAGAGTATTATCTTTGATGATACTACACTCTTCTCTAACATGAATGCTGTTAAAAGAGAAGCGTCCATCGGTGGTTCCTTGTCAGATTTTCGTAAAATTCATTTTGATGCGGTAACGTGCAGAACCCACTTCGATTTATCTTCTGAAGAACAAAAATATTTTCAAGCAGAGATACTTGTGAAGAATTTTCTGCCTCTTGAATATATATCTAATATAGCATCATTCAACATTCCATTGCCATCTGATATTGAGATAAAAAAATATTATGGCAGGCACAACTATGTGTATGATAGAGAAGCCGTAGAATTGCTTTCTGACTGCTTATGGAAATTAAGTCACACAACATATTTGCAAGGAGTTAATCTCTCTGATATGATATTTGAGATGTTTGATAGTAATAACTCTCTACAAATACATATCCGTGGAGTTATAGATAACAAAGGCACTTTCCACTTGGTAGTATCACAAGGTGAAACTTGTGGAATGTGTTCTATTGCTTTAGAACATTTTATAAATTTGTTGACTCCATTAGGAATGTTTGATGATGGCATGAAACATAAACTATCTATTTTAATCAATCAATAATATGGACGTATTAAGTTTATCAAAAATCAGAGTGCAAGTCTTGCAGCAGGTTTTTCCTTCTGGTGAAGAACCTATAGATATTGTATTCTGCATGATTGGAGACAATCTTACAATGTCTCCAATTGAAGTTAATGGAGATTTCTCTCCATCAAAGAAGCGTGATATGCGCATAAAAGTTCTGAACTTGTTTCTTAACAAGGAAAATCCTGATTTACGGCAAGCACCTGAACTTGTGTATTTCTCGTTCGATCCTGTGATGAATGTTGATTACTGTTTCCAAATTTTTCCAAACAACAAGGAGACAAATCTATTTATTTTCTCATCTACGGGCAAAAAAATTAGTGCTTTTACACCTTACTATACCACAATAGACGAAAGAACAGAAATTGAACGTGCCATTAAAGCTGGTGCCGGAAAAGAAAGTTCATTTGCCTCCTTACGTAGTAAGTTTTCAAAGCTTCTTGGAACGTCAAAGCCTGAACAGCTAAAAGTAATTCCTAGTGTCAACTCTATCTCTATAGATTTAAGCAAATCAAAACAAAAGTCAGAAAATACTGATAACAAAACAAAGAAACAAGTTGTGAAAGAATCCGATAATGGTGGAAAAACTCCATTTGAAAGATTTGCTATAGACACAATCTTAAGGTTAAACAGTCCCCGATTCGATGAAATTCGTGAGAAGAAGCAGGGGCCTATAGCAATCTGCGTAACACTTTCTACCTTCACTAAACATATGATAGAACAGTTCCCAGAGTGGGATGGGCTGTTTGAATTTCTACCACAAGATAACCACGTTTGCATTTCGTTGTCAAAGGGCTTTGATGATGAAACAACGATGCAGGCAATTCCTTGTCTTTGGAGAAGAAAGTCTTTTGTAGAAAATTGTATTTTGTTTGGTGTTCTTAAATTTGTTTTCCTTGACAAGGTACACAACACATTTGATGTGTTGGATTTAACGAAAATAGACCCATATAAGCTGCCTTAAACTGATGATATGTTGAAGTAGGGAGAATGTCCTACACAGAGTTACCCCTTTTATTTGTATCCGTGAATCTGAACATATCCGTATGATGTGCAAGCAAACTGGTTGTACAAAATTTATAGTAAGCTTATTTGCATCTGTATAACTATTTAACTTGATTATATATGGCATCGACACCTTTTTCTCTGTGCTGAAAACGGAGGATATCCACCCACCCAAAACGGGGATATCCGTTCACTTTTCTGGCTCTTTAGTCTAATCTGATAAGGTTGGCGAATGAAAGGAGCGGTTATGCAGATTTCCTTTACAGTGCGCAGATAATTACCAAACAGATCTTTGTAAGTCACTCCACCCTGGTTTTTTCTTATGGATATAGTCTTGGCTACAAGAGGTTTTAAGGATGTTATCGACGTTCTTGAAACCTTTCTCGGACTTGATACGGCGTAGCTCGGTGCGTTTGATTTCATTCTCAGAGACGGCCAGGTCTTTGAGTTTCTCTACCTCTGTCACCTTCAGGACGATTTGTATCAGACCTTTGTTGGTGAGGGTGCGGTCGAGAATGCCATGGACAGTGATGACATTGCCATTCTCAAAGTCGTCACGGAGATTCAAGGGCATGGAGAGGGTGAGCTCGTCGCATGTGCTTTCATCAACAAGCCTATCCGTAGCGGTATGGTAGTACTGGTTGATGCAGGTGCCTTTGAAGTAGATGCCTCGAAGACGCACGACATTCTGGTTCACCTGACCGGTGGCCAAGTGATTGCGAAGGAAGCCGATAATCTCTGAGGGCTTGAAGAAATTGGCAGTGGTGGGTATGATGGGGTGCTCGGGCATGGCGTTATTGGTTTTCGTTCAACATGGGCAAAGGGACGGCTATCCGATGGAAGTTCCAAAGGTGGCGGTCGTCTTTCTTGAGAAAATCCTCCAAGGGTTTGTCCTTGAAAGGGTTCTCCTCCTCCCCTTCTATTGGGTAGATAATGACACAAAGGACGTGGACATCGGGCTGGGTGGGAAATATCCATTTATCACGGCTATAGCCACTCAGCTGTCTAACTATATCGGTGTCAATACTTCCTTGGTTGAAGCGTGGAATATACTTGGTGTCCAATACAACCTGCGGTGAATAGCACACGAAGTCGGGATAGCCGGTGTGGCCTCGTACCTGATAGTGTATCAAGTTTCCGTATGCCTCTCGTAACAGTCCCAACACATAGTGCTCATAGAGCATGGCCATATCAATCCAAAAGACGGGGCACTCCTCTTCCTCGGCAGTGGTGATATTGGTGATGTTGTAGTCATACCGATGGAGGATCATCTGTGCGAGCTTGATAGCATCGTCGTATTCTTTGAATATCTTATGATGTTTAATGGCTTTCACTTCCCATACTTCTATCTGGTCATTGACATTGGCAAAGGCTGATAGGCATTCATGGACGGTGTGCTGCAGGGGGAGCAAACTGGGAGAAAGACCGGCGACTTGCAATATCTGCTGGGAGAACAGCAGGGCTTTCTTTATCAGTCGGTTCTCAACGGTGTCCTCCGAATACTCCTGGTATTGGCAGAAGACCTTATCGTATCGTTTCTTCTGAATGTTGATGCGTTCATTGCGGAAGATGGCAATACGGCCTTTGACCTTTTTGAGGTTGTCCTCTCGTTGGACATAGTCTTTTTTCAGTCCTCGCTTGACAATTTCCTTCACGATGGAGAGGAAATGGGCGACAATGAGGGGACTGAGCACGCTCTTTAGCTCGGGGGCTTTGATGCGT
>ULLN01023711.1_pt1 | contig 10617 bp, 9 predicted proteins | sample 1951401 | NCBI WGS metagenome assembly ULLN01 (sample SAMEA4835525, study PRJEB28245) | human gut metagenome | biome: gut microbiome; material: fecal sample | place: Denmark | collected 2008 | reverse complement strand
AAACCGACACTTTGCCATCATCATTCGCACCCATAAATAGTAATCCTCGTTCCAAAACCAATCCTGATAATTACCAGCTTTCAAAACTGAATCCTTACGGAACATTACTGTTACATGATTCAACGCGCAACGACTTTTCATGTATTTGTATATTGCCTCATTGCTTTCTGGGACAACACGTTTTCCTACGATGTTATCTGGAGTGTCTATAAACTCTGTCATCTGTCCTCCTACGATGTCGCAATCAGGATGCATATCCATATATGCCAACTGTTTTTCAAATCGATACGGTAAACAAATGTCGTCAGAATCCATCCGAGCGATAATGTCATATTTTGCCGTCTCCACTCCAAGTTTGAGAGCCTTGCCAAGTCCCCCATTCTGTTTTAGACGGATAATATTAAACACGTTATGATAAAGAGCCTCATACTCATCAAGGAGTGCATCTAACTCATCTGGAACCAATCCATCACGTACCAGTACAATCTCCGTCGGTTTTACGCTCTGATTAACGAGCATACTATCCAGAGCGACACGAACATATTTCGGTGTGTCGTTCTTATAAACTGATGTAATTACTGAAAAATTAGTCATAAGTTTCTGAATTTCTACCGGACAACATCGAAGCCAGTACTCATTTTAACATAATAGAATGCAGATGACTCAGCATATACAAGATAAAATAAAGCCTATATTTTGCACATACCACGTAAATTCGTTTGAATAATGGTAATCTCATAAGAGTTTTACTTTTCCCCCAAAAAGGAAAGTCCTCTTCGAACTCATTTATAAGCTCGTTCGCTTTCTTTTTATCATATGAATACTTAAAAAGATTAAGCAAAGAACCGTAGATTAAATTCCGGATTCCCAAATATTCTTTCTCGAATTTATACTTATTATCCAAATATGTGTTAATATAATTAAAAGATTTTACCAATGAGTCTATCATTATATTAGAAGGACAAAGTGATGCAGACCCTTGACGAATGCGATAATTATATAATACATCATTCAAAACGCCAACGCTGTTAGCACTCTGAATTAGTATAGGAACCAATGCCATATCTTCCCCATAGCGAATATCTAATAGAGGTGCGCCGATGAAAATTTTACGTTTTACCAATGCCATACAAAGCGAATCCACATTCAAATACATTGCTTTTTGTGGTGTAAGGACCAGATCCTCTTTAGTTAATGCATGACTATCTAATTTTTTACCTATCACATTTCTATAACCACAAAATATCAGTTCACATCGGTCTCTCTGAGCTTTATCATACATCTTTTCAAGGAAATCTGGTTCATACCAATCATCACTATCACAAAATGCGACCCATTCACTTTGACTAAGTTCAGCACCTTTGACTCTTGATATGGAGGGGCCAGAATTTCGTTCATTAGAAATAACTTGTACAATTAAGTTATGATGTTCTGCCCAATCATTTGCTATCTGAACCGTATCATCATCTGAGCAATCATTTACTATAATAACTTCGAAGTCCTTAAATGTTTGCATTAGAAGGCTGTCTAGGCACTTAATAATGAAATCATGTGCATTGTAGCATGGAATTATTACAGAAATCTTTTGCATATCATACTGTACGATTTAATAAATCCATAATTTGTATAGCGGCCTTTAACGGGTTCTTATTTTCTAGAACGAACTTTCTAGCGGACTCGGCCACCTGTAAACGTTTCTGTTCAGGAATCGATAATATTTGAACGATTTTCTCCGACAAATCTTGCTGAGAAGTATGATTACTATCCAACGAATAGCAATATTTGAAATACTCCTTTGGTATTCCGTCTAATTGATATAAAAGTGTCGGTGTTCCAGACGCAAAATATTCAAGTGTCTTTGATGGAAAAGAGTATCGTGTAAAAGGATTTCCATCAGGAATACGTGGATTAACAAGAAGAGATGCTCTTGATTGATAACTCAACGCCTCCTCCCTACTAATAACACCTAAATACCTAATTCTGTTATCTATTTTAGCAATTGACTTCACATAATCTACACAATCTCCAGTCCCACAAAGTTCAAGTATCACATTGCTATCATTAATTGAATGAACTGCATTTACAAGGTTAATAATGCCGAACTTCTGATAGAGCATTCCACCATAAAATAGAGTAAAAATATTTGGATCTTCCTTATGAGGTATGCGCCTGGTAACATCCTCCTCATAAACTCCTTCATTAACAATATAATTACCAGAACATCCTATCTTTTCTTTCATATATTCCGTCAGAAGCACAAATGAATCAAAATATTTATAATAACTTTCTGGAGTATTAAAATAAGATTCTCTTAGTTGCTTAATAAGGCTATAAAGCAAACCACAATGCGAAGGCATGTCCTCTGGCAAATCAGGGACAATTAGATTAATTTTTACGTTTTTGAATTCGGACTTAATCTTTGTTGCAGCTTTAAGAAAGGAAATATTTGTAGCATATACCAATATATAAACACAATCATTTGTCATTTTGACCATCTCCTTTAATTTTGCATATATATTATGGTATCTACTGTAAAACTGATATTCCATTATGGTACAAAAGCCGACATTATTGATAAACAAACCATTTTCTTCTATAGTCTCAGTCGGAATCTTCATATCCTTATAATGTAGAGGATATGAAAAGATAGATGGAGAATTAACAATGCTGAAATCAGGGCAAACCTTTCTCAATCCTAGTGCAAGTGCATACTGATGAGCATCAGCAGCGGCGGCAAGTCCAGACTTGCTGCGACTGAAGTAATGATCTCGCCTACATTTAGGGTAAAAGTTTGATAAGAAGATCACTTTCATATGCCTGCTTTATTCAAAAAATCTTCAAAGCCATCAAACACTGGCTTATTGTGTTCACGATAATATTGATACGAATCGCGAAGTTGTTCTTTAATTGGTAGTGTAGATACTTCATCTGTCCCTTTTAGGAATAAAGGGAATTCTTCATAAAAATCTTCTATTTCTGGCCTACGTCCAAAGCGTTCTTTTATGCTACGAGCATATTCTAAAGCCTCTTCTACACATTTTATTTTTCTTTTTTTGTAATAATCATCCAATGGCATTATTACATGGCAAGGAATGCCAACGGCTATACTATTACTTGGAATGTCCTTTGTTACAATGGAGCCAGCTCCTATGAAACAATTATCACCAATAGTAACTCCTTTTAAGACAGTGCAATTTACACCAAATCTTACATTATTGCCAATTGTCACCCTTCCAGAAGATGGAACAAAGTCATGATATTTATTCAAGAAAACTCCACAAACAAAATCATGCGTGAATAGATTAAAATTTTTATTAACAGTAACATTATTACCAATTGTTACTAATGATGGTCGAGTGACATCTATCTGAACACTTTTTACAGAATGATTTTGTATCAAAAAGTGAGTTCCTATTTTAATACCTTTTCTTCTGAGATACCATACATATAATCTAGCATTTCTATGACAAACATGAGAAATTATAGCATTACAAATGCGTTTTAAAATTTTATCTGGATTCATATGGCTATATCATTATGTTAAAGCTAATTACTTATAATTATACATTTTTTGTATTATGCTCAATATTATTTATCATTGACGCAAAAGTGAAAATAATCAGATATATAATTGAGAACGATGATGGATTCATAACCGTAACTGCAATAAATGCGAACCATATAATACGCACATAGAACATAACATTTTTGAAACGCACTTGAAATATTATCTTGAAAATTCTCATAAAAATAACCACATAGATCACAAAACCAAATATACCAGATGAAGATAAAATATCCAGGATCATAGAATGACCTGATAGCACACCTTTATGCCAATCTATCCAATTATTGCCCCACAAAGGACAGGAAATGAAACCATTCATCGCATTCCGCATAAGTACTAATCGTTCATTTGTTGTGTTTGTATTAATATTGTCGATAGACTGCCCCTGTAGCAAAAAAGCGACCTGTTGCAGTCGATCAACAACATAATCTGATTCCACAAATGTACTTACCCATTCCACTATGGATGATAAAATGCCAGATCTTGCAAAAATCAAAAAGACGATTCCACTAAAAATCAGATATGGTTTTAATCTAGGATTAAAATCTATTACAACCAAAGCCAATACAACAATAGTAATAATTAGTGCTGTCGCATATGCACTCATATATATGCAATATAGGCATACCCACAACGTACCTATGTTCAAAAGTTTAAATAGACCTTTAGAGTTTGTTATTATCCAAATAAAGACAGGAAGTCCAATCACTAAAGCATAGATATATTCATAGCCGCCAATATTTAATAGCATATACCTTTCACGATCAAAACCAATTGCAGCACCAGCTAATTCACGAGCGGCAAAAGGAAACATAATTAGACCTTTAATAGTAGTAATGCTAGTTATTATGAAAAATATCAAAGCTATCTGCAGCAAGCCTTTTTGTGTGTTGGAGTCAAACATATTTGTGCATAATAACGAAATAAGGCACGGAGACCAAGAAATCATACCATTAATAAGAAAGGACGAGAACTCAACATTACGATGTGTAAACCAAAACTGAAATAATACCAAGATCAAGCCTAGAATCAATACCTTTACAGCGTTAACAAAACAATGCATATCTTGAATAAGAAAAAGCATCACAATAATAACAGGTATCATTGATACATACCAATTTGCATAATAGTCTACTATAGGGCAAATTGTAACAAGAAAATTGAATACTATAGCTATTTGAATAACAAGGTTAGCCAATATGGTTCTATGCCCTGATCCGGTATTATTATTTATCAGAAATGTCATTGTACTTTTATTTTAATCTTTCTAATTTTCAAATATATGAGCCCTATCAAACTCAACAATGCAAAGGAAATTACCTGTCCCCATGCTGCACCGTTAAATGTATAATATTTAATCAATAACCAAAAAATTAAAACCGACATAAATGCACCTACTATGCGAACCATTAATTCACCTTTGACATACCCCATACCCACAATCAAGCGTACGACCATATAATAACAAGCCATAGTGATATTACTTAATGCCAATATTCGTGTATATGGAACAGATGACATATACCTACCCGCAGTTAAAATACGTATAAGAAGCGGGGCAAACGCAATAAAAAAAGCATTAAAAATAATAACGATACCGATAATAGTCATTACAATAGCCAAAGTTCTTCTTCTGTTACCTATAGCAATAGCCTGATATATGTCAGGTTCAAACGTATTAGAAAGAGTCGTATAGAATATTTGCATATAAGCTGCTATAGATACTGCAACATTATATACTCCTAGTTGGCCTATATCACCTATTTGGCCAAGAAAAAAACGATCGATACCGCTTAAACAATACCACAATAATGCTGAGATAGTCAAAGGCATTCCAAATTTCAAGGCAGACTTTAGCATAGTTGTATCTATGCGCCATTTTATCAATGATTTATGGAATGCTACCATTGCGAAAAGAACAGTAGATATTAGCATCGCGTATAATTTTCCTAATGCACCATCTTTGTAATAAACAACAAAAAGAATAACCAACGCATTTGTCACCAAGCACTGTATTATAGAGAATGAGGCATAAGTTTTTGCCTTTCTTTGAATTCTCATTTTTGTCAAGTAAAATGTAACATTATTTACTACATAAGTCTGGATAAAAGTCAATACCGCATATGGAATAAATGGTATTTGTCCTCCCATTCGTTTATGTATCATATAAAAAACGAAGGTAAATACTATGAGAGATATTAGACCGATCATATTCATCGTCAACAAAATAGTATCTCCCAAAACATCCCTTTTTTCTTCAGGAAGGAAAAAATATTGACGAGAATAATATGTCAAAGTACAAAAATGCAACAGTGGTGTCAGTAGGAAGTTGAATGATGAATAATATCCTAATATAGCATAATCCTCTTGAGACAAGTTCATTGCCAATAAAGGATTCAGTATAACCCCTACAATGGCGACAAATAATGAAGACGCGAAATATAATCCAGCATTCTTAACAAACGTAGAGAATTTACTTTTGACTATTCTTACCTTGTCCGTTCTCATTGATAATTAATCGATATATCATTACAAGATCATTCAAGACATTATTAGGATTATGTCTGTAATATGCTGTTTTCCCAGCATTATGGCTATACAACTCAGCATTGTCTTTATCGATCATTGAGATAATTGCATAAGACAAGGAAAATGGATCATTACTTTGAACCAGTTTTCCAGAAGCATCTTTAAGCATAGAAGGATTCCCACCAACGTACTGAGCTACTATTGGAATGCCAACGCACATGGCCTCGGCTATTGCATTGGAACTATTTTCTATGTTAGATGGATGAACGTATACATCTGAACTAAGGAGCCCCTTTTGTATCTTTTCACCACTCACACGTCCATTAAAGGCTACATTAACGTCAGAAGGCATGATTTTAAGTTTTTTGATGAAAAAACCTAAGATATCAGACTTTGAATCAACACCATAAACATTCCACACAAAATTTACTCCTATTTTTTTTAGAAGTTTAGCTGTCTTAAGGACAATATCTATTCCTTTGTACCATGTGTCACTTATAGAAGACTGTATCCTCAACACTCCATCATAATGATAATGCCATCTTTTCTTGTAGAATTCTGGACGCATTAACTCATCACAATGGAAATACTTTGCTTCAGAGTTTAAGCAAAATGATACTGCGTGATCCCACTCTGTCCGTCCCATCCAGTATTTAACGTATTTTGACATCAGTTGCTCATTGTTGACTCGTTGTTCGAATTGAAGATAACTATGATAATGTCCTCTTTTAAGTATATTTACATTAATAATTCCATCTATCTTTTTCAAATCTAAAAGTGTTACACCTTCCGGGAGATAATGCTCAATTATTGAAGAAGCAAAGCCTTGAATATGAACTACACACGGGACTTTTGTTCGACTGATTATTTTAGCATAATAATTCTCGATTCCCCATACATGAATAACCTCTGGCTTAAACGATTTAATACATGAACACATTTTTTGTAAAATGTCATCTTCATATTGTTCTTGTTTATTGAACCAGCGACTATTTAATTTTTGAAGATTATTCTGCTTAGGATAGTAAACCGGATAATATGTAACTTTTCCAATCATCATTGGGGTGGAATAAATCTCACTTATAAATACGATGGCCAGTTCAATATTGATATTGGATTCTATTATTGATTTCTCAAGAGATCCTACCCAACCTCCTGTGCCCATTATTTCATCTGATGCAAAATTTCCTCCGTTAGGAGATACCCATAACACACGCATGACTTCTATTATTTATTAGGTAATCATATACGAGTTGACTACAAAAATCATGTAAGCTATTAATTATTAATCTGTTTTACAACAATTAATTCATTGTTTGCAATTGTCTGATTGCTACGGTACGCCAAAAGTAAGTCAACAGGTATATAGTTCCCATTTATTATTGTAATATTATTTTTTTTAGTACTCTTAGTTGATATTGAGGATTATATTTTTCATCAATGGGTTTATAACATGCTTTTGAAATCTCGTTTCTCGTATGAATTTTCGTCAAATCCAGCCAATGACTTATCTTATTAGCCAGATCAATAGCATCTCCGTTTTTAAAAAATAGGCCATTTTTTCCTTCTTCTATAGCCTCATATTCCGGCATCTGAGTAGCAAAATCATCATTCGTGATAATAGGTAATCCGTACATAAGAGCATCCATTGCAGTTAAACCTATATTGCCAGGAGAGATACAGATATCAGCACTAACCATCAACTCTGCTTTTGTTTTTTCATTGTATAATGGTCCATATTCCCATGTGACAGACTCTAGATGATATTTACTAATAAGTTCATCTAAATTAATCTGATCAGAACGTTCTCCAACATAAGTGAAATTAGTTGCAATGCCCCTGTTAGCCAAGTGGTACATAGCTTCTATCACAATGTCCAACCGCTTTCTATTTTGAAGTCTACCTATATAAAATAAATTAGGATTATCATTTCGAAAATGTCGTCGAAAAATATCTGAAGGAATAGTAATTTGCCTTAATCTCAATTGTTGGTCATAATCCAAGGAATTGTATATGCATGTCATCTTGTCGTCAGGAATACCGCGATTCAGCATATAATTCCTTGAATAATTTCCATAAAGAAAAATATGATTCGCTAAGCCGTAAAATAGACGATTCAAAGCAGATGCTTTTCTGGAACAATCAGAATGCCATCCGTGACACCATAGATAAACTTTTTTCCCTGTAAATAATGCCCAGAACAGCAATATCCATATTTCAATACAGGAGATATCTCCTGTAACCAGGTAACTTTTATATTTTCGATTAATGATAGGTCTAAGAGCACCCTTTAGGGAATAGAAATGTTTTCTTTTCCTAAACCTTAGGTATCCTTTGAAACCATCTAATTTCTGATAATCGAACGTCCTGATAGGAGTAAATGTTTTATCACCCAGATAAAAATCACAGGCCAATTCTTTATCCATTAATGAATATATCGGCCATCGATATAGGGGGCCAAGGTTGAAAATACAACAAATTTTTGACATTATATTATAACATGATATAGTAGTTCGTACATTTATTGAGCTTATTTTAAGCTCCGCCTAATCAATCATATAACAACATGTAATTAGATATAAAGACAATCATTGTCTAGTTCCAAATTCTTGTAGCATTAGGTGGTGCTATCTAAGCATACTCTATTAAATTATCACACAGCAAAAACAGTGGAAGAATTATATTATCATCCCATAAGCTTCACCAAGGCTTAAAGTTACAATAACATTGTTTGCCGCTGCCTGTGTTTCAATTTCAGGATGAATCTTCTTATCATCACCACAATAATCTTTTGTGTTTACAGAACAAAAGATTATTTGCTTTCCACTTTTCACCGCCAAATCAAGACATGTACGGAATATATAAGCATCCTTAAATTGAGAATCTCTCACCGCAGGAGCCCTATGCCTCAAAACGACATCATAAGATGAACGAAGAGCTGAATCATAATCTTTTACAATAAAAGCATCTTTTAGTATGGCCCTCAAAGTGATTTCTGCAGCGTTAATGATTTTATCTTCAGACAGATTTATCTCATTCTGAACCTCAGCTTTATCCTTCATAGAGCGGTAAGCGTTCCAACGTCTGTTAAGACTCTGTATTTTTGAACGTTGTTCTGCTACAACTTTGGGGGCATTGTACAGAAATTCACTCTTAACAGTCTCATTATAGACGATTATCGCTTCCTGGTGTTTTACTTTCTCCGCGAGATCGACATAAACCTTAAATGTGTTATAACTGCAAGCTCGTTCCACAACTCAAAATATATCAAGCATAACGCAAGTATCAAGAAAGAGTATAGGTTTTGTTTCTGATGCCAATATAGCAGATACCCTATTTAATGTGAGCTTTCTTTGCATAGTGCATCAATAAATCTAATCCTAATTCAATGTCATGCTCCAAATCCAAGAAGGTTTTATCTATATCAGTGCTTGCATCATAACACCAACCTTTATCTTCAATAAGCCAATTCTTAAAATCACATAGAGCCAGATGGTCATTATTAATATACAATTCACAAATGAAGTCAATCCAACGCTCTTGATCATTAGGATGCCCAGTCGGAGAGTTCTTATTGCATAAATCCTCCCACAATACTAGGGCTTTATAAGCGGGTTCTGATATAAGATCTTGCATGGAATTATCTTCTTTAGTGATATTTACATTCAAGTTATAAGTTTGAATATGGCAGATAACTTCATCATAGAAATGTTGTAACACTGAATTGTATTGTTCTATTTCAAGAAAAGAGACGGTCTTTGGTATAATGTTGCAGACTCGTAAATGATCATGAGTTATAATAAGTACTATACGTGAGCGGTAATCAAGAGAACGTTTAGCCAACATTTCAATGTAATATCCATCAGATATGGCATCTGATTTACATATCTCATTGAACTTAAAAGCCTCTGAAGAGAAACTCTTCAATTCTTTAACCAACAGTGATATATCCTTGTCCTCACCTTTTATGATAAGTTCAACATATTTTTTCATTTATCAGCGAATTTTTATACTAGTTCAAAATACGTGTCCGGTCTCTCCGGATTAAACACCTCATTACAATACATTACAGTCACAAGGTCTTGTGTATCCGAAAGATTGATAATGTTATGGGTGTAGCCCGGAAGCATAATGACGCTCTGAATCTTGTCACCACTCACCTCGAATTCGATAACCTCGTCAGAGTCTTCCTTTCTCTGCTGAATGAGTCCATGACCAGAGACTACGATGAACTGCTCCCACTTCGTGTTGTGCCAATGCTGGCCTTTGGTAATTCCCGGCTTGGAGATATTTATGCTGACCTGTCCGCAATTGAGGGTATGAACAAGCTCGGTGAAAGAGCCACGTTGGTCGCTGTTCATCTTCAAGTCGAAAATCGCCTTATCTTTAGGCAGATAACTAAGGTAAGTGCTGAAAAGGCGCTTGGCAAAGCTGTCGGCTGGGATCTCCGGAATCATCAATGTCTTTGGCATATCATGGAACTGATGAAGAAGATCAACGATTTCGCCAAGCTTGACATG
>ULLN01014803.1_pt1 | contig 10677 bp, 1 predicted proteins | sample 1951401 | NCBI WGS metagenome assembly ULLN01 (sample SAMEA4835525, study PRJEB28245) | human gut metagenome | biome: gut microbiome; material: fecal sample | place: Denmark | collected 2008 | reverse complement strand
TCACGTAACATCGCCTCTTTTTTGCTAAAATTATCAATATCCTATTACACATTATAACACTAAATAAAAATATTAGCAAATTTCGACATTTTAATGCTTATGAGCAAAAAAAGAGGTATCCTTTAATTAAAACAGTATTATTAAATACCTCTATATTCTTTATTACATATTATTTACTTCTTCAACTAGTAAGCCAGTACATCAGCTATTTTCTTATCCTTCATTACGAATTTCAAGCAGTGGCATTTATCAACACCAACTCTTGATTTTTAAATTTTTGATAAAATTCAATAAAATTTGTATATTATAACTTTTTTCATTTTCTTCTATGAAGCATTTTTGTAAATAAAAAAGGTTGTGAAATTCTACTTTAAAAGCAGTTTTCACAACCATATTTTAAATTACTTTTTTTGATCCTTTTTAAAGAATTTATACTTAGTCGCATAATCTATAGGTTTATAATTTAAATTTTCCTCACAGTTATGCATTACCATTAAATCAGCAATAAGCTTTTTAGCTCGTTTAACTGAAAGTGGTGATTTAAGTAGCATATAGAATGGCGTTCTAGCATGAGCACGCTTGTTTGATAAATCCTTATGTGGAATTTTGGCATATTCCGCATTATTAGGATCAAGTCCAAGATATAATCTTACCCTTGATTTAGTAAAATTAATCTTTGCAATTTGATTTCGACCCTTATATAAAACATCACAAGAATTTGTAAGCTTATTAGTTACACCATTATATTTCATAAATTCATTCTTTACGATGTTATATATTTGCTTAACCTCAGGAGAAAGCTTTTTAACCTTATCAACAAAGGTTTTTCTTTCAGCATTTTGAAGCTTATAGAACCTTAAACCTTTGACAAGCTCATCAAATCCACCTTGAAGTTCTTCCTTAGCATGACTCATCCAATCCTCTTGGAATCTATCCTGATAATTTTTAACTAAGGCTTCGATTTGCTCAAGAGTTAATTCAGACTTTTCTACTGGCTCTTCATTTTCAGAATTTGTATCATCATCTGCATCGTTATCAGCATCCTCATCTGTATCGTTATCATCATCAACAGGAAGGGCATCAACATCAAGTGTTAAAGCCTTATCAGCCTCTTCTTGCTCACGCTCTTGTTCAGCCTCATCAGCTTCCTCTTCTTCACCCTTAGTTTGGATATCTCTTAGCATAGCCTCAAGTTCCTCACGCTCTTTACGTTCAGCATCAAGACGATCCTGAAGTGATTGATTTTGAGCCTTCATTTCATCCATGGCACTATCAACCTGTTCCTTTTGCTTCTTTGATAATTTCTCAATTAAAGCATCAACATCTATATTTTGTTGAGGTTGTTGCTGTTGAGGATATGGGTATGGATAAGGATATGGTGCATATGGAGGATATGGGTATGGATATCCCATAGGACCATTATTATTTTGTTGATTTTTTAAATCGCGTATTTGTTGTTGTAAATCATCATAATCTCTTCTATCGCGATAAGAATCACGCTCTCTATCTCTTTCACGTTCTCTTTCGCGACGATCTCGTTCGCGTTCACGCTCAAGTTCATCAAGTTGTTCCTTAAGTCGTTTAACTCTATCATCCTCACGATTATCAATCAATTGAGTTTCAAGCTCGACAGGCTTATTCTTAGCTTGCATTTCTTGTGTCTTTTTAATAAATTCAAGCTGCTGTTGCATAAGCTCTATATCTCGTTTATGAGTCAACTCACGCTGTTCTTGTAGTTGTTGTTCAAACTTCCTTTGCATTTCAGACATTTGAGCTTTCAATGAATCTAGAGCTTCATTTTGGGTATTTGTAGTGACATTGATTGTTGTATGATTATTAGTATCTGTATCAGTAGCATCTACGCCCTTCTTTTCTACTTCAACCGTTTGCACAATAACCTGTGGCTTTATTTTATCACTATCAACTGGATAATTGAATGGGAAAATAGTATCAAGGAACTGTTCGAACTTAACTTCAGGAATAGGCTTTGAGAAATAATAGCCTTGTAATAAAACCTGACGATTAACAGTTGCAAGATAGTCAAGACATGTTAAAGTTTCAATTCCTTCAAGGCAAATCTTACAACCAACTGATGATAATAGATTAATAATATTTTTGGCAATATTTTTCTCCTTGTCTGTAGCTAAGCTATTTTCAAAGAAGAATTTATCAACCTTAATAGTATCAAAACGATTTTCTGTAAGTAATGATAATGAAGAATAATCTTTTCCAAAATCATCCATAGCAATTCTAAAGCCCGCTTGACGTAATCTTAAAATTGAAGCTGTAAATGCTTGATTTGTTGATACAAATTCACTTTCCGTAATTTCAATTTCAATACTTGAAGGATTAACACCATACTTTGTGGTGATTTCAAGAAGTTGATCTATTTTTCTTAAACTATTTAATGTGAGTTTTGAAAAATTAGTTGATACGACAATGTCATGGCCGGTGTTTTTTGCATTTTGAATAATTATACATGCTGCTTCAAACATTTTTAAATCAATTTGACGAATATATCCATTTGATTCAAACAAAGGAACAAATTCATCAGGGAAATATTTGATTGAACCATCATCATTAATCCAACGAACTAATACTTCTCCACCAACAACTTTACCAGTTTTAAAATCAACCTTAGGTTGAACATAAGGAATAATACATCCTTCTTCCATCGCACTTTCTTTAGAAGCATTGATTTCTTCTAACTTATTTACCTTATCAAGAACGTCTTGCGAATAGTAATAAATATTACCATCCTTAACAACTGCATATTTAAGTGTTTGAATTGCAAGAGCAACCTCATCCTTAGGATTTTCAAGAGGAACCGCTTCATATACAGCACATGTTACATCAAAGGTATAATAGCCATAATTAGGAAATTCTATTTCATTTAAACGTTCAATACATTTTAAAATGAATTCCTTTACCTCTTCTCGATTTCTATCAGTTACAATTAAACCAAATTTAGAAAAGTCAATACGAGTTACAAATTCTTGTTTTTTTAGACCTTCTGTAAATACATCAGAAATTGTACGCATTAAAAGTCTTTGATTTTTATAGCCCACGTAGAACCCACCAAGGTTATCTAGCGAAAAGATAACAATAGCTGGGGAAACTTGACGAGAGTTCTTTAGTATTTTTTTCTTGCGTTTGCGCAATAATGTAACAAAACCTTCGTGGTTATGCTTAGCACTTTCAGCATCCATTAGCCTTGATAATCTTACTTGTATGATATAGTTTTGTCTAAAAGCCATTGCAGCAACAAGTAAGACTATTAATAAGGCTACAAGGACGACCACTAAAACTGTTACTTCGAAGCTTCCTATTTGAAACAACACTTTATCTAACATTATAGTAATCCTCCTTTAACTTATTTATTCGCTGCTTTTTCTTTCTTATCTGACTTCTTGTCAGCCTTTCTAGTAATCTTTCCATACTTATCCTTATTAACAGAAATTAAAATCATAATTAAAATAATTAAGACAATAATTAATAAGATAATAAGTGGGAAGAATGTCCAGAAGTCTGCATTATTATGATTACTTGTAGATTCAACATGGAAAATAACTTGTTTTGTAATTCCATCTTTAGTTGCAATTTCAATAATTACATCATCAGGATTATTTTCAATGTTTGTTTTATAAGTAATTTCTAGTTCTTGTTCAGCATTATCGCCTGTAGCATTTAAAGCTTCAATATATGATAAGAAATCAACTTCAGATGTCTTCTTCTTACCAATGTTAATATTATATTCAAGCTTGTCTACTACTTTTTCAAGAGTATATCCATCAGATTCAATTTGATCTTCAAGAACATTATAAGCAATGTCATCACGTTCTACTTCAATAACATATGCCTTTTGATGAATTCCATCTGGTGCAGTAACAAGAATTACTACTTGATTCTTACCGATATGAAGATTATCTGCACCTAATACATTAACAACTGGAGAATCATAAAATTCATTACCATGAACTACAGTGTCATACTTAACATCTAATAAGCCAACTTTACCATTTACATTATAAACTCCATAGTAAATCTTATCAGAATTAAATACGTCTGAAATCTTTTTAGCATTTTCATCCTTTAATTCAAGTCGATCAGAACCATCCATAAGATTGCTCTTATCAGCACCAACTTGGAATACTTTTAGCCAATCAAGAGAAGCATTCATAGTTTCTTCTGGAAGACGATAAATATGAAGCTCATATTCGGTTGTAGTACCATGCACACTTGTAATCTTAACTGTAAACTTATTATCTCCTACAAGAAGATTCTTTGTTCCTGTACCTAAAATTACATCACTAACACTTGATGAATATGCATATATATCAGCAGTCTCTTTTGTATATGGAACTCTTACAAAATACTTTGTTGTATTTGGTTCAAATGTAGTTACTTTCTTTGTATCATAATCTAATAATGCCTCACCAGTTACACCTAAATCCATTAATGTTGGATTTGCATAGTCACGATTTACAATAATAGTATAGGTTTGTTGATCTCCATTTTGTGCAATTACAGTTACATTAAATACATTTTGACCTTCTACTAATGATAGACGACCTAAATGACTATTAGATGCAATTGTTGCAGTTGGATCACTTACAATTGCAGCAATATCAACAGTTGTAACACTATTAGGTCTGCTAATCGTAAATGTCGGATTGTTTGGTGTAGTAGATGTAATTTGCTCATCGCTATCAACTGTTAAACTCTTTAAAGAATTATCAACATTTGGTTCTTCAAACTTAATAGTGATTGTATATTCCAATCCTTTAATACCACTATCACTTATAGCATAAACCTTATGAGTAATAGTTGTACCATACATAGTTGATGCAATTTGGAACTGACGAGATGCGGTTTGGACATCATTGCTTCCAGTACCATCAGTAATATAAAGTTTTGCATATGAGCCTTGTAGAATTTGTGCATTAATCGTGTATGATTTAGCACCATATGGCATTGTAATTGTATAAGGTAATTGTGTTTGATCAAATTGTTGAACATTATTTGCAGCATTTCCTTGTTGTGCAATATAATATGCATTATTTGAATCTAATACCTCAATTAAAATAATTCCATTATCGTCAGATGCATTAATAGGGCCACGTGAAATTTCTAATACATAATTTTGAGGTGTACCATCTTCAGCAACACAACTTAGAACAATTTGATAATTATATCCATTTGATGTATTTCCACCTAAAGTAAATGAATTAGTATATGGATTAGAAGATGAACCATTAATCTTAGTTGTACTCTTTGTTGGAGTTGCTTCTACATTAATTGAAGTAGCATTTCCAACATTTGGAATATTAAATGTTCCTTCAGGTGTTCTCGTTGCAAAAATAGTTTGAGCTACACCATCAATAGTTACAACAAGCTTTGATAATGTTGCATCATTATCTAGCGCTTGACGCTCAATTTCAATCTTATAAGCATCACTTGCATCTGCTTGATTTTGACCATAAGCAACATAATATTCACTTAGCAATCTAACATCAACAGTATACTTATTAGGAGATACAGTGTTAGAAAGGTCAATTGTATAATCATATGTAGTTTGTCCATAAGAATCATTCTTAGCAACGCCTCCAATTTCAACAGTTGAATATTGAGGCTTAGTAATTCTTAATGTTAATACATTTGTTGAATTTTTAGCTGTGAATGGATATTGAGGAGTATTTGCATTAAATACTAATGAATTATTATTAATATCAACATATGTTTGATTATTTTCAAATAATTCTAGATTTGCAACATCCTTATCCTTATTAGCAGCAACTAAAACAAACTTGTAAATATTTGGAGCTACTGTTGCATCTTCAGCATTTACCATAACGGTTACAGTAACAGCCTTACCAGCACTTAGCATTACACGATATGAACTATTATCATTTGTAAGTGCAGTTAATGTTGTATCAGTACTTGTAACAGTAATTGACTTACCATTATAAGTTATATTAGTTAAATCAACATAAGACTGATTTCTACCATATTCTAGCACATACTCACCAGGAGCATATGGTGTATTACCATTATCCGGAACTGGATCTCCATTAGCACTAATTGATAATAAATCACGATCAGTACCAGGAAGAGCCTTTTTGAACTCAATTGTATAAGTTCTTGTACCAGCTGCAAGAGGATTTGCAGGTGTTGCATTTGAATAATTTTGAGAAACAACTAATTTAACAGTTATGTCATTTGTTGTGTTAATAACTGCTTCTAATGCAGAATTAAATGTATTAGAAATAGATGATGAACCAAGATAGTATCTAATATTTAACTTAGAAGTATCAATTGTATTAGAAATTGCATACTTTAAAATTGTAGAATTTACTGAATAAGGAACATTTACAACATAATTAAATGTTGATTGTTGATATATTGGATCTAATCCATATGATTTTGAAGTATCAGTAGCATCATAAACTTCAATATTATCTAAATCAGGATTTTCATCAACCCAAATATTTGTTGTATAAGTTGAATCATCACCATTTGGAGCTGTAATTGTAATTGTAACTTCATTATTTCCAGGCTTCAAACCAGAAACAATTCCTTGTGATGAATCAGTTCCGTTAGGTGTAAACGTTAAATTTGAACCATTTGGAGTTGTAATAGTTACTGTAGCATTTGGATCAGCTGGAGTTACATTAATTGGAACATCAGTTGTACCAGGTTTAGCTTCTATTAACTTATTATCAGTTCCCGGAATATCACTAATTACAACATCTGGGTCCGTTGAAGTAATATTATCAAGACCAGAATTATCAGAGGTTATTGGAACAATGACCTTAATATAATACTTTGTTCCATCAGTTTGATTTTCAGCTGTTGCATAAACCTCAAGTAAATATTCTAATGCTTGAGTTGTACTTGTTGAAACATCAAGATTATAGCTTCCATTAGTCAAAGATACAGATTGGAATGATGAATCAGTAGGTGATTTAACATTTAATTTTGGACTAGCTTTAGAACCTGCTGGTAAAGCAACATTAATAGTTGTTTTTGTATCGCCAACATCTAATGTAATAATTTCTGGATTGGTTTGATTTGTAGCAGTTGGAACTTGATTATAATATTGACCATGCTTTGAACCGCTAATACTAACATTTCCTATATCATTATTAGCATCTAATGTCGCGCTTCCTTTTATCACATTGACAGTATAAGTCTTATTACTTCCCTTCTCTGGTGCACACATAATACTAAATGTTTCAGTATTTTGACTAGCTAATGTAAGAGAGCGAGTATATGTTAGTTTATCTTTTGATAAATCATCAGGAAAATAAACACTAGATTTAGCAGACATTTTTGTAACATTGACAGTTATTATCATGGAAGTTTGAGTATAATTACTAATATTTTGAATTATTATATTATCACTATCAGGACTAAATAATATTTCTTTAGCTGGAATTGGAACTCCACCAATAGTAGCTGCAAATGTTGCTAAACGATTTTCAGTATCTCCAGTATTAAGTGTTAGATCAAATGTATAAACATCAGTTGGAACAACATTTTGTCCGCCAGTCTTTAAATACTCAAGCTCACTTACAATACCGAATGAATACTTATTTGAGCCTTCAACTAATGTAAGCTGATTATTAACTTGTGTAGTAACTGGTCTCCAAATGCTTCCAGACTTATAATATATTCTAGCAGCTGATGACTGTAATAATAGTTGGAAGAAAATTTCTCTATTTGCATAATTAATTGTCGCAACTACATTGGTATCACCATTAGCATAGTTAAATACTTGACTACCATTTTCATCCTTTAAATCTTGTGGATTAGACCCAACAACATTATTTATAATATTTGAAGCAACAGCATCAAGTAAGCTGAAATCTCTAATTGTCTTATCTTCATCTGCAGTATAAACAGTAATTGTATATTTTACAACAACAAGTCCATCTTCAGATGTAGCAGTTACTACGATTGTTTCCTTCTTTTGAGATGATAGCTTATTATCTTGAGAAATATTTAATTTTGCATTACCAATACCTGAAATTAAATTTGCAGTTACGGTAGCAGTTGAACCATAATTACTTCCGGCACCAAGATTTAATGTATACTCTAAATTTTGAGATGATGTATACAATTGACTTGCAAAGGCATTACCATTTGTATCATATACATCTTGTCCATTAACCTTTAAATTTTGAAGACCAACTGAACCATTAGCAGGTAAACGGTTAATTACAATTGTATAAGCATCAGACCACTTTTCATCCTCAGAGTAAACATAATAATTATAAGTTTTTGATGGACTACTTGTAGTAAATGTACTCATCGTAATATTAACTATTTTTGATGTGGTTGTTGATTTAGCACCATATACCTTTGCACCAAGTGCAGTTGCATTTGCGGTAACAGTTAGTGAATTAACACTATAAGGAATATCATAAGTAAGTGTTAATGGAGCCGCAGTTCCTGGAGTAAATATTCCAGATGTAGGTGTAAGTATATTTGAACCATCACTTACTTCAAATTGATTTAAAGTTCTATCAGTACTTCTTGTATCTGCAACATAATATTCAATGTAGTATTCTGCAGTTTGACCAGATTGAGGAGTTACAGTTATCTTAACCTTAACAGCTTGATTCTTTGTAGTAATATTATGAGTATGAGAAGCTGTATTACCATATGTTTGAGTTTCAATTGTTAGCTTAGCATGTTGGCTTGTAGCTGTAACTACAAAACGTAATATAGCTGAATTATATGGTAAGTTACTATTTATTGTATATGTATCACCGGTCCAAGTACCTGCTCTTACTACATTATTATTTGTAACATCATAAACAGTTACACTTGCGATTGAATTATCAGTATCTGCAGCCTCTCTTTCAACAGTAACATTATAAATAGCAAAATCATGTGTTACCTTATCAGTAACTCTATACTTAATACTTCCTTGATTTGTTGTACCATCGATTGCAACAGGTGTTCCTGTTGAACTTGTAATTGTATTCCATGTACCAGTTGAAGCATCATAATATTCAAGGGTTGAGCTACTAGGTGTAGTCAATGGTGCTTTAACTGAAACAGATGTAATAGTATTTCCAAGGCTATCAAGATACGGAACTTTAACCACATAATCTTTACCATTGTCTGAGTTTAAGGTAGATGAATCTAACGTACCTGTTGTTGATGTACCTGTAACAGATGTTGTAGGATCATTTAATCCCGTATTAGCAGTTATCGTCTTATACACAAATTTGTAAGTAGCTTTTACATTAGAATCACTTGAAAGTAATACAATTATTAAATCAGTTGTACCAATTTGTACGGTTGTATTAGCATAAGCTGTACCATTATATGTTGAAGATACGCAATCAGCTGTATAATTAACTAAATAATGAGCTACATTTGGTGATACCCATAAATAATAAGTTCCTTCTGCTAAATCAACAAAATTAGTAACAGGGTTTGAACTTGAATTTGCACTACCCTTAGTGATAATTGGGTCAACTAGACCATCATCCTTGGTAAATGTTATATTGGTAATAATAGGCTTTCTTTGAACATTTACAGTATATGCTTGGCTTGTAGAACCATCCTGTGCAATTACAGTAAATGTAACTGTTGAGAATGAGCCTCGATTTGTCGGATCAAGAATTAAAGAGTAAGTTCCATTTGACAATGAACTATAAGTTGCACCACTTAACGTTGATAAATCAATCTTTCCTTTTCCACTATCAACAGTAACATTAATTGTTGTACTTGAAGAAGCAGTTGCAGGAAGAGTGAAGTTAGTAGATGTCGTTGTAGCAGAAAGTGTTGCAGTTGAAGGAGTTGCCCCGCTAATTGCAACAACAGTGCCTACCTCATGACTAACAGTTCTTTCAATTGTTACATCATATTCCTTTGAATTATGAGAAGAATTATCTTCTACTTTAATCTTAACACTAGCATTATTAGTTGAAGTATTAATTGAAACAGGGAAATATCCAACTGTTGGCACTTGTGTCCAGTTTGCACCACCATCTGTACTATAATAAACAGTACTTAAGGTTGGGTCTGTAGCAGTTGGTGTAACGTCAACACTTGTAATAGCATTACCATTTGAATCACTATATGGGAATGTAAGCTTAAATCCAGTACTTGCATTTCCTGATAGTTGCCCCATATTTGAACCATGTGTAACACGACCAGATACTGTTTTTAAACTAGTGTGATCAACCATTGTCTTTACAGTAAATGTATATACCTCTGTTTTATTTGCATCACTTGAATTTAAGTTGATAGTAAATGTATTAGCATTTATTGTTGTAGATGCTACAGAAACAGGGTCATTGTAAGTACTTCCATTAAATAATGCACTTAATGCATCTGCAGTAAAGCTTACATTAAACTTTGTTACCCCAGTTGGAATCCATACATAATAATTTCCTTTAGGAAGTCCTGTACTTGGGATGGTTACAACAGAATCAGTTTGACTTGATGAACCAGATGTCAAAATTGGATTTACTCCAGTTGAACCAACCTTAGTAAATTGAATATCTGTAATAATAGGTAATCTTTGAATATTAATAGTATATGATTTTGTTGTTGTTCCATTTTGAGCAACTGCATCAAAGGTTACTACATCATATTTACCTCTTACCGAAGAATTTAAAACTAATGTATATTCTCCATTATTTACACCATTATTAG
>ULLN01021197.1_pt1 | contig 10871 bp, 19 predicted proteins | sample 1951401 | NCBI WGS metagenome assembly ULLN01 (sample SAMEA4835525, study PRJEB28245) | human gut metagenome | biome: gut microbiome; material: fecal sample | place: Denmark | collected 2008 | reverse complement strand
CCATATCTTTTAACTACTTTAGATCTATCTGCCTGATATTTCTATATATCTGTATCATATTTGATATGTTTTGATACTTCTTCATTAAAAGCTATAAGTTCTTTGGCTATTAGAGCGTCATCACCTGTCTTTTCACTTCCATCCAAATTATATGGATTTGCTAACATCTTTTTTTGTTTACGCAATTCCTATAGTTGATTATATTCGGATGCACTTAATAGATTATCATATTCTATGCCATCTATAGTAATAGGATTGGTAATGTTATCTATATAATTCTATATCTCCTATTGAGCATCTCTAGTTTTCTATGACAACATCTTATTTCTAAGTGTATAGTATTCTGATACATATTTTCTATCAGCGTGATCATTGTACCACTTATTTATACTATCAAACCACTTTTTCTATATATCCTAATTTAGGGGTAATTCGTACTAACCATTAGAATCTTTAGTTATTCCTAATTGTTTTGCAAGTTTATCTAAGAATTGCTTCTTTGTACGATTATACTTACCCTAATTTATTCTAGTTACTCTATATCCAGTATAACTACCATCATCGTCTCTCTCATAAAGCAATTTCTATACGTCATTCCCATATTTTTCCTTTGCTTTATTCAGTGCTTTTACTAATCTAATGCCTACTTCTAAAGTTTGTCTATCCGTAGCGTTCTTCACATCATTCAACATCTTAGCAATAGCTTGCTGAACAGCATTATCACTATTAGTAGCCATTCCAAACCAATTCATAAATATACTTGAATCGTGTTTAGGATCATCTAGCCAATTAATAGTACCCTAAATGAAACTATCAGGCATGCCTTGTTGTGAAAGGTATTGACGTAAATATTGATATCCCTTACTTTTGAGAACATTTATAAATTTATTGTTCACAGTAGTTATAGACTAGGACATTTCTGCTACTAGATTAATTACATCATCATAGTTATCTATTCCTTTAAATATATCTGTAGTATCAACAATATATTGAATATTATCTATTAGAGGTTTATAAAACCCTACATAATCATTAGATAATTGTCGTATCTACTTAGCATTAATTTCTTCTATAGGCTTACTTAAGAAGTTCTTACTATCGTTTATAGAGTCTCTAACATGTTCTAGAAATTGGATTATACCTTGTTCAGTTTCTGACGTAGATAATTTCTATATTAAGTTTTGCAGATCTCTCCATACTTTGGGATTTTTGCTAGAATATCTTTTGATAGCATTCAGTCTATCTTTTAATCCCTTCTGTATTTTTGTATATAGGTTAGATATCTCCTCTAATACTCTAATTTCGTCTTCAGTGAAAGTTTTGAAGTCAGTATTATCATAACTAACACTTGATGTAGTTAATACATCCTGCATGTAAGGTTCGCTATTTTCATCAAGTGTATAATTATTTATATTATTTTGAAACTTATTAGAGAATATTTTTGCTTTCTATAGTATGGCTTGTTCTCTATCATTATTAAAATGTTCTAATAATTTATTAAATAGAAGAGAAGGCTCCCCATTCGGAGCCTTATCTATACCATGACCATTATTCATATCCCAGATAGTATATGCAACTTCTGGTACAACTTTCTCTAATTCCTTCCATTCTGGAAGGTTTTTATTTGGACATTTATACATATTATCTGGTTATTATAAATTACATATGAATTTTCTTAATGCTTCTTCAAGTTTATCTTGTGTATCAACTTTATTATCTGTCATGAACTATGCGAATTCGTTTAAGTAAGTCTATCTTTCTTCTGGAGTAAGATCTTCCATTTGATCAAGTACTTCACTTATTCTTGAATTTCCTTGTTCGTATAGATCCATTAATTCAACACCGGTTAACGGTAAGTTAGATGGGAATAGATCTAGTTGCTAAGTAGAATTGTTAACCAATTTAGAAAGAGGTCTATACTGATTCCCAGCTTTCTCATATTCCTCGATTGGAATTATTTCTGGATGAGTTTCTACCGTCATATTATACGTGTCAAGTTCACCATATTTTCCCTGCATCTTTTTATCACTCGGCTTTAAACCAGTTAATCTTGCAAACACGATGGCTCCGTCATCAAATGATAATACGAACGGCTTATTCTTTGCGTTCTAGCCACCAAGCTAATTATATATATTCTCGGCTATACTTATAGGGATATTTATGGTGATTTCAGCAACTTCTTCGTAAGGTTTATTTTCTAACTATTCATTTACTTGATTCATTACCTTATTACCAATAAATTTATTTAGTGATACTCGTTGAGTATTATCACGGAACCATCTTTGTGCAGTTCTGGTTTTGTTCCAATTATTGTAGACCGTTGAATCAAAGTTATCAACCAGTGTATTGAGACTAGCAATTAAACTATCTTCAAGTGTAGAATTATGCGATATACCAAATTTATCAAATAACTTAAATATAAGATCTTTAATATTTGAAATTAACTCATCTAGTAAATTGTGTTTGCTTAGTATCTTCCTAAAATTAGGATTCGCCAATTCAGCAATCATCTCATACTTAGATGTAAGCCCGTAATAGTCATTATTGTCTGAAATTATACGTCCCATAAATTCGGTATAGTTACCTTTCTCTTTTTCCAATAATGTCTTATAAGCAGCTTCTATTGTTTTTACTACAGCCTGAACATCAGCAGGCATCTCATCTGCATTATCTATGGCATAGGAAGTAATAACATGTATGTATTCGTGAAGTAGTAAATAATTTAAGGTCTTACCAGTCCCATAAAGATAAGACTCATAATCGTTTCGTAGTAATATACGATTATTATCAGAATCATACTGTGCCGTAGTAGTTCCCTAAACCAGTTGACTAGGGTCTACTAATACTGTCTAAATACCTAATTTATTGACCAAATCAAATACTTTAGAAGCTACTTCATCAAAGTTTAATTTCTTAGATGATTTATTCTAAAACAAAGTTTTATTTTCATTTACATTTTGGTATGAAGTTTTATTTACATAGTCAATCGTAGGTTCTTCCTCTTCCTCTAATACTTCTCCAGTTACTTCATCTTCCTCTAAAGTAGAAGAATTATCCATATAAACTCTATCTTGTTCAGCTATAGCATAATTCATATCAGAATAACTGGGAAGAGATGTTATTAAATGTATAGAATTACCTATCTTATCCCATTCTACTTTATCGAGTTCAGAAGCCATATCTGCTAAGGATAAAGGATTATTCAGAGCTTCTCTATAATCCCATTCATTTTCTTTATTGAAATCGAATTGAGTTTCTCTACCATATTCGACAATAGTATGCCCCCTGTGTTTGTATCCTTTTTTACTAACAAGACCATATATAGGAGTGTACTGCATTTTTCCTGTAAACTTTCCAGTACTTTTATCTACTTCAGCTTGATCAGTAAAACCTATTAGAGTATATACATGCCAATTCTTAGTATCAAAACCCTTACCATCTCTCATTTTGATATATGGTGGAAACATCGGATATGATCTTACTACAGGATTACCTAATGCATCTATTACAGATACTTTAACCCAATTTATTGGTTTTATATCAGAATATTCTGATCCTACTCTTTTTCCAACAATTATATTAGGAGTTGCCTATTCGTTTAGTTTAGCTTGTATAAACGGCATTCTATTTTTCCCTCCTTCCATTTCTACAGGTTTAACTAACAAATCATTAGTCCAGTTATTCAAGAATAGATCCGCCTTGTCTTTGTAACCTAATTGAGACTCATTAATAAGCTGTTCCAATTTACTTTGTACGAAATCAGTGTAACCTATTTCTTGTCTATAACTATTTGGTAGATACTAGAAGAACGAATTCATAGTAAAATTATCTCCGGATGTGTAAAATGCATAAACTGCCAAATCTCTAGCTAACCTCTTAACTTCTGGAAGAGGATCATCTAATAGTTCTCTCCAATAATTTATAAGATTGTTACCTTGTGCTTGATCTGCACTAAGTAACTCGGATGTATCTATGAAATCAATACCTTCATTATCTATATTTGGTATTAAATATTCTAAGAAATCATTGTTTATACTACCATTGGGATTCAACAAGTATTGATAACGTTCATCTCCTTTCAGTATCATCGTTTTGAACTTATTAAGGCGTTTAGCTATAGTATTATTACCTCTAAACATTCCTTCTACATCAATGTTATTGTCTTTTACATATTGATTAAAGAATTCTGTTTTTAATTGAGACTCCATACCAGATATGATAGGATTTAATAACTTAGCGTTAGCGTTATTCTTTCTTCCAAGCAATGATAATACTGCATTATATTGTTTTATGAAGGTATTAGTATTTCTGAATAATAAATTAGAGAATATACTAGCCCCAAACGGTATACTATTTTCAGTCTTTCTTCCTATGAATGTTTCATCGTAAAATCTTTGTACTTCCCCTTCTTCAAAAACTATATTTTCTGTCAAATCTTTCATACCATTATAGTATATCTGCTATTCAGCAAAAGACTTACCAGTCTTTTTAGTATCTACTTTAGAATATTTCACAAGATCGGCTAGACCGTCAGCGTACGGTTTTAGAGCTAACCAAGCATAGTACATTTTTATTTGTTCTCTGTTGAATTCAAAGTCATTAGGATGTAATAGTAATTCTCTAGTATAAGATGTTTCTTTGCCATCTACTATTTCTGTTTTAAATAGATCTTTATATTCTTCTGCCATTAAATCTGTCTTAGTATTTATATACTAATATCTAGATCTATGTCCTCCAGTAGGATCGTATTTATCTAGCACTTTTTTAATAGCTTCTTTCTCTAATTGAGAAGGAGTTTTAGTTCTATCTACACCATACTTACCTTTTGTCTTAGCAACTTCTTCTGCTATTTCTTTGAATATAGGTTGACCTACAAAGTAAAATGTCCATTTTCCTTTACCGGTACGTAATAAGAAGTTTACCATATTATAAGTCCAAGAATTAACATTTAATCTTACAATGTAGGGATCTTTGGCAATATCAACAAAACCATTAATCATAGCAGATAACCAGTCAAGAATACGTCCTCCTTTAGGAGTTCCTGCTGTAGGATAATCATATATTCTTCCTAGATCTATTATATCTAATGCTCTAGTAAAGTCATTATCAACCATTTTTAAATTAGTAAGCTGTGTAAGTATATGGTGTGCATTGTTCAATGCAAATGGTCCAATGCCGGCTTTACCGCCAGTATATTCAGCTTTTCTAGCTTCTTGATAAGTAGGAGTATATACTTCAAAAGGTTGAACATGGTGAACTTCTCTATTACTTTCTATGTCTTCAAGTACCTCCTTAGTATTTTCAGTAGCATTGTCAATAGACAGTTTTAAAGAATTGAAATTATCCTAAGTAAGGAGTACTTTCATATAAGCGTCTAATATTTCATTCTTATACGAATCTATGACTTCATCAAGTTTTAATGCAGTTCCCTTAGTAATTTTTCCACCTAATTTATTATAAGCAAATCTGGCTACGTATAGCTTATCAATATCAAAGTCAGAACCGGTAAGTTTAGTAAATCCTTCTGGAAGCATAATAGTATCTCCCATAATTTCAGGAAAAACATCTACAAATCTAAGAGCAGATATAGATGCAATAGATTGAGTAGGAATACGATAACCTATTGCATTTGCTGTAGCTTCTGATCCGATTATCTTCTTATCAATTAACCATTGTCGTGCCTGTCTAAATGTCATTTTTTCGTAGTTAGGTATAATATGTTTAAATAAATTTATACTTACTACAGAATCCATAGAACCCTCTTCATTATTCATCTTTAAGGCTCTACCATCATTAATCATATTAGCTGTAATAACTTTAGTAGAAGTAGCTTCTATACCAAAGGCAGATCTTTGAATAAATGCTCCTCCTGGCATAGTCACATCAATAATTATTTTATTGATCATAGCTATAAATCTACTTTCTATCCACTTATTGTCAGATAATGCTGATAAAGGTATTACAAAAGCATCATCCTTAGTCCTTAGACCTGTTAATACATTATCGTTAGCATCAGATTCTCTAGCATCTTGATAAAGCATAGTACCTAACTTGGTTATATTTACTTTGCCGTCTTTGGTAAATAGTTCTGATGCTAGCTATTGCTTACCCATATCAGATAACTTATTAAGAGATTCCATTACTGTATTCTTAATATCTCTACCAGTCACCTAATTTCCCTCCTTACCATACATATCATTCATACGAATATTAGACAAGTTTACTTTCATAAATTGTGTACCTGCCATTTGTTCTTCGTGCGTATGAGGGTTAGTAGCTAATTGCTGGCGTAAATACTTAAATTTCTATTTATAAGTTACTAGGTTATTAAAATCATTTAAAGTATTTCCTTCTCCACTAATAAGTTGATCTGTTATACTAGCAGATAATACTGTTTGACCATCTTTAAGTTCTATTTCACTGTCTTTAGCTTCTCTATAAGCTTTCATAGGAGATCTAGAACCTACTTTTACTGCAGAGTCAAACATAATCATATCTATAGGATTTTCTGGATCCATCATACGATCATACATCGCTTTGGTATCACCTGTAGCAATAGATTTAAACAATGGAAATAGAGCCATTTTATTAAAGTAAGGTATTCCTAATCCGTCTATTTCATTAAATCTAGTACCAAATGCCATATACTTCATAGCATTTAATATAACCTTGTTGGCTTTAGCATATAATTCTGGATCAGATTCCCAAGTATCAGCAGTATTATCATCAGTAAGAATATCAAAAGCTTCTTTTACTTCTGTAGACCATTCTCCTCTCATTCTAAGAAGATCCCTAGTCATAGTAGGGCTAATATATACAGCAGCATCTGCTACATTTATTCCTTCCTTATAACTGGCTACTTCTACTTTTGCTGCTTGTTTGGCAACTTTAACAGCATCAGGATATATTTTCTCTATTTCTTGTATGCTCAAATGTTTTACTTTATCCCACGCCGCTTCACCTTCTAATTCTTGTATAGTTTCTTTTATATTGCCTCTAGTAAATAGACGTTCAAACTCGTAGTACTGCTTATCTTGAATTTCATGATCTTTTAATTCTGCTACTACGTATTCCTATCTAATAGGATTGTTATTAAAATCAAGTCTATTATTTAATCCTGTAGAAGTCAATGCACCCAAACGTTTGATTTTATCAACCGATGAATCAATAATGCCGTTTTCATCATATTTTACTTTGTAATATGCAGGTGATCCATTGAATAATTTTTCTATTTCAGTTATAGATATTATACTATTAATAGTATAGTCAGCAATCATGTCGAATATAGCATATCCTTCAGCATTATTAGGATCTATATTAGTATATGCCTTTGTACGTTCTATTAGTTCATTATCATCTAACAATGAGTTACGTAAACTCCATATACTATTATCATCATTACCAGTAATAAGTCCTAATTTTTTAGATGTCTCTATTTCTTCTTTTACTCTACGATTTATTAAATCACTTAAGAACATTTTTTGAGCATCTTTAGGAGCATTAAAGAAATAGTCTTTTGCTAGTTGTAAACATTCTTTAGCAGACTTTCTAGGGTCGTTAAAGTTAATAAATTTACCATTTGCATATACTCCTGTCAAGAATAAGAATCTTGCTCCATTACCTTCTAATTCAACTGTATGTTTCTTTCCATATTTGTCTGTATACTTATAAGTATTAGGAGTATGGAAATTCTTGATTCTTCTATTTGGTTCAAGCCAATCATTGTTGATACTTCCATCTTCATTATAATGTATATTGTTTTCCTTGTCATAATGAGCTGGATCATCATCAATTTGTCTAAGACATAATTCTATCTAACTTAATTCATCTTGACAATAACCTATTAATATATCTAAAGACTATTCACCATACTACGCATAAGTACCCTATTGGGTTATTGTGAAATTTATTCGTTCATGCGGTAATTTAACTCCACGTAAGAAATGATATGTTTTCTTATCGGCTACTGTAGGGAATATTATTCTATCATCCATTACAGCTGTCATTTTAGCTATATAATCTTCTCTATCTGTAATTCCAAAATAATCTCTACCAGAATCATATGAAGTTTCATCTTTGAAATTGATGAAAGTTTCTACTTGAATATTTTTATTACCCTACGATATAGCATTAAGTATAATAGAATGTTGATTATAGTTAACAGAACGCAAATCCTACAATACCTACGGATCTGTAATCATTTCTTGAACCCTATCTTTTACGAAATTGTTCTGCGATACCATGTAATATGTGTTACCATCAGGACCATAGCTACCTAGACCTTTATCTGTAGAATGTACATAAGCATAGTAATTAGCTAAAGTCTTTACATAACCTACATTGCTCCAAATAGACTTGGGGGATACAGTTTTACCACCAATTATTATATCCGACAGTGTATTATCAAACTTAATAGCACTGTTTATAGTGTTTAATACTTCTGTAATCTTATCTAAACCTCCGAAGTTATTAATATTTACAACAAACGAATTTAGTAAAGTATAAGAATCTGCTCTAGGATTACCATAGTCTCCTGATAATAGCATTTTATTGATTGTAGGTTTATCTATACCTATACCTACTGCCTAAAGATAAGAAACTATTCTATCTTTTAACCATTCTTGATTCATAGGTATATGTAAATCAACATCTCTATCTCCTACCTTTAGTACTCCTTTACGGTTCATAAAGGCAGTTCTAATAGCAGTTAGATTATCTATTACCAATTTTAAATATTTTTTAGCATCTGGATCAGCCACTATTTTACCATCTTTATCGTATTTGAATAATCCAGAATTAGCAAATAGTGACTATGACCATACCTTAGGATATTTTATAGCTTTAATATCCACAGTATTGTTTACTAAAGATGCTTTAGTGAATCCTGTGTCTTTATCTTTACTTATCTTAGCAGTAATAAAGTTATTTATATCTGAAGTTATTACAGTTTCAAGTTTGGTGAGTAAGGCTTCAGCATCAGTTGCTACTCTTATATCGTCTGAATTAGATTTCTATATCTCATTACCTAGTTTTAACAATAACGACATATAGAATGAGTCATTCTATGCTAGTATGTTTACTTTATCGAATATATTAGTTATAGTACGACATCCAGATAAATCTTTTAATACATTATTCCAAGCCTAATTAGAATCTACAAAACTGGCAAAATGTGTAACATCATCTATCTTAGTTTGATAATTTCCATCTTTTCCTCTTTCCATCATTGGTATGGTTTGAAAGAAGAATTTAACTTCAGCTGGAGCATTATCTTTTATAGATATATTCATACCTTCTACAGTATGTTGTGCTACATCTATGCCTTCCTATACCTCTTCTATTGTACTTAGATCTTCAGAATTTCTATCTATAGTTCTAATACCTAATTGTTTTAACCTAGTAGATATAACCGGTGCAAATATAGTATCGAAAGTATCTACTACCTCTGTCATAGTAGGAGATGGAAATTTATTTGCCTAAGCTTGTACTATTAATTTTAATCTTTCAAACGTAGGTTTACTTTCCTTGAGATCACTATAATTTATATATTTACCTTCAGCAAAAGCTACATTAAAGAAAGCATAAGTAAGACTCTTAACAATATCGTCGAATTGTTTATACTTAGTTATGGTTTTAAATTCATGTCCACCTATTTCAAAATTAGGTCCTTCTCCTCCATAGATACTTCTAAATCTATCTACATTACTTTGATTAGGAGTTATACCTACATATTTTCCTCTGTTGATGTTAGAATATATTTTAGCAAGGGCATACTACCCTGTTCTAGCCCACAACTTTATAAAGTTCAATATCCTTCTAAACCAATTTTTAGTATCAAAATCATATTTGTTTGATTCATCGAGCATAAATTCTCTGAACTGTTCTGCAAATATTTCATCTAACTAGGAATCTTTTAAAGCAGATTTATTCTTACGATTATATCTGTCATATATCTTTCTCCTATCTTTTTCTGATATAAGTAGTTGAGATACTCTATGCCAAGCTTCGTGATATTCGGTACCTCTAGGAGCATCTCTATACAATAAAATAGAATCTTCTGTTACTCTACCGACTACACTAGTACCAGATTCAGTGACATCTATCACAGTATTTGTTATATCAGGAGTAATACCAAGAGTATTTTCTATCCATTCTTTTGCTTGTTGAGCATCCATTTTATCTTCTTGATTATACTCGATATTCCAGTTAGTGTCAGCATCTACTGTCATATTAGGACCTCTTCTTTTCTTACCATCTAATATAGCATAGATATCTGCTAAGTTCATTGAAGCTTTATTTCCAGAGATATCTGTATATTCTATAACTTTTTCTCTTATATTATCTTTAACAGATTCCTATAGTTTCTGATTAGCTTCCTATTGAACTTGTTTTACAGTCTTGTCTACAAGTCTAACGTCGTCTACATATATATTGGCATCTTGCAATTGATCGGCTATATCAGTTAGAAGTATACCTTGTTTAATATACCAGCCCAATACACTTATTCCTTTAGGATTACCCTCTAGTCCAAAATCTTTTCTAGTAAATTCTAATTCTCCAGGTATAATAGTTATCCTTTCTACATCACTATTTTTAAAGTAAGAATACAATTGTTCAAAGTGAGGATCTCTATCTTGTGATTGCAAATCACCACCTAAATAGTTCTTATTAAGACCGTCCTCATCAATATTATAATGAAAATTATCCATTATATATTGCTTAGCTTTATTTCTTATAGTTTCATCGGTAAGTAAGTCATTTACTGTATAAGTAGTAGTTCCTATTACGATGTTTCCGTTTTCATCCTCAAAGAATTGTTTAGTTAATCTTTGTTGTATCTGTTCTGGAGAGTATACCTAACTATTAGGATT
>ULLN01001397.1_pt1 | contig 11119 bp, 9 predicted proteins | sample 1951401 | NCBI WGS metagenome assembly ULLN01 (sample SAMEA4835525, study PRJEB28245) | human gut metagenome | biome: gut microbiome; material: fecal sample | place: Denmark | collected 2008 | reverse complement strand
CTTTGAAAAGGTCGACCAAACTTTTATAATTGACTTGTGAAGTATTCCGCAAAACCATAATACATTATTGTTACCCAAACATTTAGAAGAGAGCCTAATTTTCTAATCAAAAAACCACCGAATTGCATTTATAACAACTCGGTGGTTATGTTTTTGCATAATATTTAATTAAAAAAATCAGTCTGTATCAAGTTTAAGCACTGCCATAAATGCCTCTTGCGGAACTTCAACAGAACCGAGCTGGCGCATACGCTTTTTACCCTCTTTCTGCTTTTCAAGAAGTTTCTTTTTACGGGAAATGTCACCGCCGTAGCACTTTGCAAGTACATCTTTTCTCATAGCCTTAACGGTTTCTCTCGCAATGATTTTACCGCCAATGCAAGCCTGAATCGGAACTTCAAACAGCTGTCTTGGAATTTTCTCCTTGAGCTTTTCCGCCATTTTTCGTGCTCTTCCGTATGCCTTGTCTGCGTGAATAATAAACGACAGTGCATCGACAACATCACCGTTGAGCATAATGTCAAGTTTAACAAGGTTGCTCTTTACATAATCCTTAAGCTCATAGTCAAAAGATGCATAACCTCTTGTGCGTGATTTTAAGGTATCAAAGAAATCGTAAATAATCTCGGCAAGCGGTAATTCATAGTGCAAGTCAACCCTGTCTGCATCAATGTACTGCATATCTATAAATATGCCTCGTCTGTCCTGGCAAAGCTCCATAATGTTGCCCACATATTCCTTTGGACTGTAAATATGAGCGGTTGTCATCGGCTCTTCTGCCATTGCAATAAGTGCAGGGTCAGGATAATTTGTCGGGTTGTCAATCATCTCAACAGTGCCGTCTGTTTTTGTAATTCTGTAAATTACACTCGGTGCAGTTGTGATAAGGTCAAGCTGATATTCACGCTCAAGTCTTTCCTGAATAATCTCCATATGAAGAAGTCCGAGAAATCCGCAGCGATAGCCAAATCCGAGAGCAACAGATGTTTCGGGTTCAAAGGAGAGCGCCGCATCGTTGAGCTGTAATTTTTCAAGAGCATCTTTCAGGTCGCCGTACTTTGCACCGTCAACAGGATAAATACCGCAGTAAACCATTGGCTGAGCCTCACGATAACCCGGTAAAGGCTCTTTGGCAGGATTTGCGGTAAGAGTAACCGTGTCGCCGACTTTTGCATCTGCAAGAGTTTTGATTGATGCCGCAATGTAACCAACTTCACCGGCATAAAGTCCGTTGGTAGATTCCATTGATGTGGCATGCATAAGACCACATTCCACAACGGTGAATGTACTTCCTGTTGCCATAAGTTTAAATTCGTCACCCGGGTGAATCTGTCCCTCTTTAAGACGAACATAAATGATAACGCCCTTGTAGCTGTCGTAGTAGCTGTCAAAAATCAGCGCACGGAGAGGTGCGTTGACATCGCCTGTCGGAGCAGGAATGTCTGATACGATTTTTTCGAGGACAGCGTGAATATTGATGCCTTGCTTAGCGGAAATTTTTGGTGCGTCCTCGGCAGGAATACCGATTACATCTTCAATTTCTTCGATAACTCTGTCAGGATCGGCACTCGGCAGGTCGATTTTGTTGATTACGGGCACAATTTCAAGACCGCTGTCAACAGCAAGATAAGTGTTGGCGAGAGTTTGAGCCTCAATGCCTTGAGATGCGTCAACAATAAGCACTGCACCCTCACAAGCCGCCAAAGAACGGGAAACCTCGTAGTTAAAGTCAACATGACCGGGAGTGTCAATGAGGTTGAAAAGATATTTTTCGCCGTTGTCGGCATCATAAGTAACCGATACGGCACGAGCCTTTATTGTTATGCCACGCTCACGCTCAAGTTCCATATCGTCGAGGAGCTGTGACTCCATATCACGGGCAGATACCGAATTGGTCTGCTCAAGAATACGGTCGGCAAGCGTACTTTTGCCATGGTCAATATGAGCAATTATGCTGAAATTTCTAATTTTGTCCTGTGGAAATGACAATTCTATCACCTTTTCGCAGATATTTGCAGGTAAGCCTGCACCTGAATTAACAGACTGAACGCCTGTCCGAATATATACATATTTATGATAACATATTTTGCAGGCAATAGCAATAAATTTGTGCGCTAAGCGGAGAAAAAGCTGTCTTTCCCACAAGAAAAACAGCTTTTTTATTATACATATTTATACTTTTTTCTGTTTGCCACAAAGAATGATACGCTTATAATCAGCGAGCAAATTTCGGCGCCGACAACGGCAAGCCAAATTCCGTTGAGGTCAAGTAATAACGGAAGAATAAAGATAAATGCGACCTGAAAAACCAGCGTTCTCATAAACGAAATTACGGCAGACACAAGTCCGTTGTTCAGCGCTGTAAAAAATGCCGATGCAAAGATATTGATACCGCTTATAATGTATGACAGCGCAAACAGGCAGATTGCATTGGTTGTCATATCGTGCAGTTCTTTGTTGTATCCTACGAAAATTCCTGCCAGAGCAGAGGAAAAAATTTCTGCACAGGCGGTAAGGATAACTGCGGTTGCCGACAGCAAAATAAGGCTTTTCAGCTCATCGGTATTTCCTGCGCCGTAGTGGTATCCGATAATCGGAGCAACTCCGACCGAGTAGCCGAGGTAAGTGCCGACAAAAATAAATCCGACATACATTATAATGCCGTAAGCTACAACGCCGTCGTAACCCGCATATTTAACAAGCTGTAAATTGTAGAGCATATTTACAAGCGACATTGAAATGTTTGTTACCATTTCGGAAGAGCCGTTTGTGCAAGTTTTAAGTATCGGTTTAAGTTCAAGTTTGGTTTTAACAAGCTTCAGCGGCGACTTGTTATTGCGTGCAAAGTAGAATATCGGGATCATTGCACCGATAAATTGGCTTATACCGGTTGCAAGCGCAGCGCCAAATACGCCCAAGCCGAATACATAGATAAACAGGAAGTCAAGCACCATATTTGTAAGTCCTGCGGCAAGAGAAACTCCAAGTCCCATTGCAGGTTTTTCGGCAACTACAAGAAAACTTTGAAAGCAGTTCTGAAGCATAAAGAAGGGGAGAGCGAACAAAAGAGTTCTGCCGTAAACCGAACAAATATTAACCATTTCGCCCTCTGCGCCCAAAAGTTCGGAGATTTGTCTTATAAACAAAATACCGATTGCCGCTAAAACAATACTCGCAATTACCAAAAAATAAATCAGCATTGAAAAATAGCGGTTGGCAAGTTTTTTGTTGCCCTCGCCAATGGTCTTTGAAACAAGAGCACTGCCGCCTGTACCAATCATAAATCCCACAGAGCCGAGCATCATAAGTGCCGGCATAATCAGATTAACTCCCGCAAAAGACTCACTGCCCGCAACATTTGATACGAACAGTCCGTCAACAACCCCGTAAACAGATGTAAAAATCATCATTGCAACAGTTGGAATTGTAAATCGGATAAGTTTTTTGTAGGTAAAATGCTCCAATAACTGAATCATATTTCACTCTCCTTTATTTTACATAAAAACAGCTCGGTTATATTATCAATAACCGAGCTCACCCGACATCTTATCGACAGTGTTCCGAATACTCGGAACGGTGTTACGACACCCTGTCCTCCGATGACTTTATTCATTGTTGTACAGACATTTTAGTATATTTTTATACCAATGTCAAGAATTTAAAGAGTTTTAACATAAAATCATATTTTATTTTTAAGTATATTCGATTATTTCTCAAAATTATCAATTGTGTAAATAATGCACGAAATTCCGGAAATCATCGAGAACAAAACTGCTCCTGTCATTGCCTCATTAACAGATGCTCCGACAAAAAAGCCGACGATTCCGGCAATGACCATAATGATAACAGACACTGCGGTTCTAAACTTTTTCATATGTCTTTACCTCCCGAAATTCCTGTTTATACTTACATTATAACATTCGGAAAAATTAAAGTCAAATAAAAACAGTCCGTTGAGAGCGGAGTTTTCTCCCGACGGACTGTTTATCGAATTATTAACCTTTGTATTTATTTACAAAATACTTTTATAGGTGTCGTTTAAAATGTTATACGAATTTTCAAGATATTTTTGTTCTGACGGAGTAAGTTTTAGTTCAAGCATACGCTTTGCGCCCTCACTTCCGATTATTGCCGGATTGCCGAGGAAAACATCTTTTTTGCCGCCGTATTCACCCCGTAATCTAACGGATACCGTGAGTACGGAGTTTTCGTTTTCAAGCACGGCTCTTGCTACACGCACTATTGCCATTCCTATGCCGTAGTATGTCGCTTTTTTGGCGGCGATAATTTCGTGTGCGGCGGTACGGACTTCTCGGGTTATTCGGTCTAAATCCTCCATAAAATAGCTTTTGGAATTGTCTGAAAGAACATCGCAAATCGGTTTTACTGCAATTAGAGCCTGCGACCAAGGTACAAATTCACTGTCGCCGTGTTCGCCGATTACATAGGCGTGTATGTTGCGGGGGTCAACTTCAAAGTATTCGCCCAAAAGATACCTAAGTCTTGCGGTGTCAAGGGTTGTACCCGTGCCGATTACTTTTTCGGCTTTAAATCCCGAAAGCTCGCAGGTAATTCTTGTCATAATGTCAACGGGGTTTGTAGCGACAATAAATATGCCCTCAAATCCGCTTTCCGTTACCTGCGGAACAATTTTTCGGAAAATTTCGTAATTGCCTTTTAACAGCTCAAGTCTGCTTTGCGACGGTTGCCGCTGACTGGCACCCGCACAGATTACAACGATGTCGGCATCTTTACAGTCGCTGTAATTTCCTGCGTAGATTTTTGTGCTGGCAGGCGAAAAAGCAATGCCGTGGTTTAAATCCATTGCCTCGCCTCTGGCTCGCTGTTCGTTTATGTCGATGAGTACAAGCTCGTCACAAAGGTTTTGATTCAGAGCCGCATATGCAAAACTCATACCGACCATTCCTGTACCGACAAGTGCGATTTTCTTTTTGTTTGTAAACATATTATTATCCTTTCTGATTATAATGTAGAGTTGGAGTGATTTTGTTTTGCTTTTTGCAAATCGGATTTTTTGCTGCGAATTTGAAAATGTATCAAATATATTTTTACAATAAAAGATGAATTTATACGGCTGTATGTACATTGTTTTGGAAAAAAGTGCTTAAGGATTATGATGAAAAAAGACGAATTTGTATTGAAAATTTAATGCTATTGTGATAAACTAATATTAAGCATACAATGCGATTTTATGTGTTGGATTTAAAAAGATTATACGAAGGGATAGATTTGAGATGTATAAGATAGTTAAAAAGAAATCACTCAACCCTACCGTTACTCTTATGGAAATTGACGCTCCGCTTATTGCAAAAAAAGCACAGCCGGGTCAGTTTATTATCCTTAGAGTTGACGAGGACGGTGAGCGTATTCCGCTTACTGTTGCAGGTTATGACAGAGAAAAGGGTACAGTTCGTATTATTTTCCAGATTGTCGGTGCTACAACAGAAAAACTCAACCACTTAAATGAGGGCGACTGCCTTCACGATTTTGTAGGCCCGCTCGGTGTTCCTACTCATACAGACGGCTACAAGAAAGTTTGCGTTGTAGGCGGCGGCGTAGGCTGTGCAATTGCACTTCCTATAGCTGAAAAGCTCCACGAGCTCGGCGTAGAGGTTCACTCTATTGTCGGTTTCAGAAACAAAGACCTTGTTATTCTTGAAGACGAATTCAAGGCTTGTTCAGACAAGTTTATTGTTATGACAGATGACGGTTCACACGGCAGACAGGGCGTTGTTACAACTCCGCTCGAAGAGATGATTAAAGCCGGCGAGAACTACGACCTTGTAATTACTATCGGTCCACTTATTATGATGAAGTTCGTTGTTAAGACAACAAAACCTTACAACATTCCTACCACAGTTTCTATGAACCCGATTATGATTGACGGCACAGGTATGTGCGGCGGCTGTCGTCTTACGGTTGGCGGCGAAACAAAGTTTGCTTGCGTTGACGGCCCTGATTTTGACGGCTTCCAGGTTGACTTTGACGAGGCTATGAAGCGTGGCGCTATGTACAAGGAATTTGAGCGTAAGGCTTACAGCGAAGCTTGTAATCTGTTTAAGAAGGAGGTTGAGTAATTATGCCGAATATGTCACCTAAAAAAGCTCCTATGCCTACACAGGAGCCTAATGTAAGAAATAAAAACTTTCTTGAGGTAGCTACAGGCTACACAGAGGAAGTTGCAATCGAAGAGGCACAGCGTTGCCTTAATTGTAAGCATAAGCCTTGCGTATCGGGCTGTCCGGTACATATTTCAATTCCTGATTTTATTAAGGAAGTTGCACAGGGCAACTTTTCGGGTGCTTATGATGTAATTTCAAAATCAAGCTCACTTCCTGCAGTTTGCGGCCGTGTTTGCCCACAGGAAACACAGTGTGAGTCAAAATGTGTAAGAGGTATTAAGACCGAACCTGTAGGTATCGGCAGACTTGAGAGATTTGTTGCCGACTGGCACAACGCTCAGACAGATGTTGTTGTAAATAAGCCTGAGCCAAACGGTCATAAGGTAGCAGTGGTAGGTTCAGGCCCTTCAGGTCTTACCTGCGCAGGCGACCTTGCAAAAATGGGTTACGATGTAACAGTATTTGAGGCACTCCACCTTGCAGGCGGCGTTCTTGTTTACGGTATTCCCGAATTCAGACTTCCAAAGTCAATCGTTCAGAAAGAAGTTGATACACTTAAGGCTCTCGGCGTTAAGGTTGAAACAAATATGGTTATCGGCAGAGTTATCTCTATTGACGAGCTTATGGACGATATGGGCTTTGAGGCAGTATTTATCGGTTCAGGTGCAGGTCTTCCGAGATTTATGAAGATTCCGGGCGAGAACCTTTGCGGCGTTTATTCCGCAAATGAGTTCCTCACAAGAACAAACCTTATGAAGTCTTATAAAGAGGATTCCGCTACACCTATTATGCACGCTAAAAAGGTTGCTATCGTAGGCGGCGGTAATGTTGCTATGGACGCTGCCCGTTGTGCAAAGCGTCTTGGTGCAGATGAAGTTTACATTGTTTACAGAAGAAGTGAAGAGGAACTTCCTGCAAGAAGAGAAGAAGTTGAGCACGCTAAGGAAGAGGGCATTATCTTTAAGCTCCTTAACAACCCTGTTGAAATTCTCGGTGATGAAAACGAGTTTGTAACAGGTATGAAGTGCGTTGAGATGGAACTCGGTGAACCTGACGAAAGCGGCAGAAGAAGACCTGTTGTTAAGCCGGGCAGCGAGTTTGTACTTGATGTTGACGCAGTAGTTATTTCTATCGGTACATCACCAAACCCACTTATCAAGGCTACTACAAAGGGCCTTGAAACACAGAAGTGGGGCGGCATTATCACTGATGAGCACGGTCTTACATCTCGTGAGGGCGTATATGCAGGCGGTGACGCTGTAACAGGTGCTGCTACAGTAATTCTTGCAATGGGTGCAGGCAAAACAGCCGCAGCAGCTATTGACGAGTACATTAAGAGCAAAGAGTAATTCTCATATAAAAAACATTTACCCGATTATAGCAAAAGCTATAGTCGGGTATTTTTTGTGTGTTTCATCGCTAAGATTAATAATTAAGGCTCTTTATCAAAAGTTGGTGTAATTATGGTTTGGTAAAATAATTAAAAAATTTAGGTCAAGCCTTTTTAAAGGCTTGCGGGTTTGGGCAGAGCCCATAAAAAGTTTCCCTTACATCAAATTATCGGGCGCAAACAGCAAAGCTGTTTGCGTGCTAAGACAATGTTTTGAAAACAGGCGATAGCCTTAAAAAGGGGAATAGATAAAATAATGTGCCGTCATTGCGTAGCAATGACGGCACAAATTATAGGAAGTATCTTTTCTCTGTTGCTGTCGCATTGGCTTTCGCCATTGTGTTCAAGCCGCCAAACGGCAAGCCGTTTGGCTATCAAAATTTGCGATAGCATAAAGTATTTGTGGGCGTTGCCCACACCCACAACCTTTGAAAAGGTTGACCAAACTTTTATATTTTTTACAAAATGCTATGTTAAACCATATTTATCAATCGTTTATAACCAAAAACAAAAAGGCTGACCGACCGTAACTATTGTTACAATCGGGCAACCTATAAAAACCTTAAGTGTTATTTTAGAGCTTTTTTATAAAGCTTTTTATAAAGCAAGAACATTGCGGCCGACACTATAAGGAAAAATGCCGAGCAAGAAAGAATACATACAAGCATATTGTTTGCACAAGATACAAACAGCATATATGTAGCCCTTGAGGCAATGTTAAAGGTTTCTACCTTCTTTGACAGCAAGATAATCAACGGCAGAACTGCGGTTGACAAAAATGTTGCCGAAGTTGCATAACAGATATATCTTGCGGCTCTGTGTTTCCACTTTGTGGAGAGTATAAAGATTACAATAATTAATATTGAAAGAATAAGACAAACTGCCATTACATACGGAACGATTGTCTTTAAATTCTGAAATCTGCCTGCAAGTTTGCCAAAGAAAGGCAATTCAAGCGACTGCTTGTAAATTTTTGCGGCCTCTTTAATAAGATACTCCCTGTTATCGCTTGACACGCTGTTAGGGTCAATACCTTTTTTCTCAATATACTTGTCAAGTGCAGTGTTAAAAGTCTGCTTAAATGCGGTTTTATCAATTACACTGCCCTCACCCGAATAGTAGTCGCTGAGGTATTTTTCAACATCATCATGCAACATAACTTCGTTTAGTAAATCGCTAAAGAAATCTTCTTCAAGACCGCTTGCATAACCAAGGTCGGTAAGACTGCTTGTAATTTCATCTTTCTTTTCGGTGATGTAATTACAAGTGTTCATATTGTCGAGAATAAAGTTTTCGTTAAGCAGTGTAAACTGCAAAGTACCTGCCAAGGTAAGCACTGTAAGCAGTACGGCAAGTATAAACGAAAGCAAAATATTTACTATTCTTTTAACAGTTGACATAACGCTTAGTCCTCCCCTGATGTTTTATCAATCTGAGGACCGGACACATATTTTGCATACACAAAAAATCTTTTATCGGTAAGACCAAGCTCGTCAAACGGATAGCAAGTGTACATAATAAGATTTTCGTAGTCGGCAGAAAGGTCATATGCCGATGCATCGGTAGCCTTTTTTACTGCGGTTTCGGTAATCTCGTATGTATAGTTGCCGTAGCTTGTTTTGATTGTGACTTTCTGTCCTGCTTCTGCGTTTTTCAGTCCGTTAAAGTATGTATTATTATGACCGGCTACAAGAATTGTTTTTCCGTAACCCGGTATAAAACTGCCGTTATATATGCCTACACCGTTTCGCAGTGCAACATTTCCGTCACCGAAGAAAAGGTTATTGTCAATAGAGCAATCCTCTATGATAAGTTCACCGAACTGCTCACCTGTCTTTGGGTATTGGATTTCACTTATAGGCAGTTTTTTATTTGAATCGGTTTCATTTTCGTTTTCTGACACCGGCACAAATATATTGTTATATTCTGTGGAATAATCTCTTGCAGAGTCCGAAAACATAAGACCTGCTGCCGAAATTAAAGAAGATGACGGCATAAGTACAAGGTAGCCTAAAAGATAAATTACCACAAAAAATATAGAGGGAAGAATTAAAAAACCCTTCCCACCAATTTTTTTATGCCTGTGTCTGGTATTTTTCATATCAGACATTTACAATCAAGCTCTTTCTCTTTTTTTAACAGAAAGAACAACTGTAGCACCTGCTGCAAGAGCAACTGCTGCGCCTGCAACTGTAGCAACAGCGAATGTGTTTACATTAGCGCCTGTTGTAGCAATAGCATTGCTTGTAGTTGTTGTGTTACCCTTACTGTCAGTTGTAACCTTTGTGCTAACAATTGCGTTGCCGTTCTTGTCAGTAGCAGAAACAGTCTTAGTTGCCTTGTCGTAAGAAACTGTAACGCCTACAACATTGGCAGCCTTCTGACCATAAGTGAAGAGCTCCTGCTTCTGAGCTTTGTTAAGATCCTTAACAGTTGAAGCACCCTGTGACTTAAGGTAATCTACAGCATCATTGATGTCCGCAATAATCTCCTTAGATTCTGCGTCTGTCATGTCAATAGTGTTGAAGTAGTTTTCAGCCTGGTTGAGCATCTCATCAGCATTAGTAATAAAACCACCGTTGTAGCTTGTGTTTACTTCTGAAAGCTTGTCAAGTACAGCCTGTTCTGCGCTGTTGATACCAGCGGCAAAAGCCGGCACGCTAGCCATAGCAATAACTGTTGCTGATGCAAGGATTGCAGATAACTTTTTCATTATTTATACCGCCTCTCTAAAGTATTTAGCAAATCGTTGAACAAAATTATATATATAAAATTTGCCCAATTATCTACTTTGAACTATATTTTACCACAATAATTCTTTTTTGTAAATACTTTACATTAAATTACTGTCGAATCTTAGCTTTTTATTTTTTGCAGTAAACAAAGTTGTTTATCTTGCTTGCTTTTGGTATTATTCACGAATTTTCTTGTCTGACATACATTCAACAAGAACAGCTTTTTGCGCATGAAGTCTGTTTTCTGCCTCTTCAAAGATTTCATTGGCATGCTCTTCAAATACATCGGCAGTGATTTCTTCGCCACGGTGAGCAGGTAAGCAGTGAAGAACCATACACTCCGGATTTGTAACAGACATAAGCTCTTTGTTTACCTGATAGCCGGCAAATGCCTGTTCACGGATCTTCTTCTCCTCTTCCTGTCCCATAGATGCCCAAACATCTGTATAAACAACATCAGCGTTCTTTGCAGCCTCCATTGGGTCTTCAACAATTTCAAATTTGCCGTTGCCGTACTTTTTACCGAATTCAATAATGTGTTCAGGCGGCATATATCCCTTTGGGCAAGCTGCAGAGAAAGACATACCTGTGCTGAGTGCGCCGACAATGAGAGAGTTCATCATATTGTTGCCGTCACCGATAAAGCACATTTTAAGTCCCTCAAGTTTACCCTTAAACTCACGAATTGTCATAAGGTCTGCGAGCACCTGACATGGGTGGCAGTAGTCTGTAAGACCGTTGATAATCGGAATAGAACCGTGCTCTGCAAGAGCCTCAACTTCTTCCTGCTTAAATGTTCTTATCATAATACCGTCAAGAAAACGGGAAAGAACTCTTGCGGTATCCTGTAC
>ULLN01005448.1_pt1 | contig 11176 bp, 9 predicted proteins | sample 1951401 | NCBI WGS metagenome assembly ULLN01 (sample SAMEA4835525, study PRJEB28245) | human gut metagenome | biome: gut microbiome; material: fecal sample | place: Denmark | collected 2008 | reverse complement strand
AAAAACGAGTTGGGACAGCGGATGCAGCCTGATGTGCTGGTGGTGTATCCGGATAACCGCCAGGTGATTATTGACTCAAAAGTATCGCTTACGGCATACGCAAGCTATGTGGCCTGTGAGGATGCCGTGCAGCGTGAACAGTACTTGAAAGCACACTTGGCTTCGGTGAAAGCACACATTGATGAGTTGAGCCGGAAGGATTATTCCAGCTACAATGTATCTTCATTGGATTTTGTGATGATGTTCGTGCCGAACGAACCGGCTTATCTGTTGGCATTGCAGGCCGATCCGGATATCTGGAATTATGCTTACCAGAAGAAGGTCGTGTTGATTAGTCCGACCAACCTGATTGCAGCGCTTCGGTTGGCATTGGATTTATGGAAGCGGGAGTATCAGGTGAAAAATATTCAGGACATCATCAAGCGAGGAACGGTGCTTTATGAGAAGCTGGTAGGATTTACCGAGACTTTCGAAAAGATTGGAGATTCTTTGCAGGCTGCTTCTACGGCCTACAAGAATGCGTTGGGGCAGCTTTCGCAGGGAAAAGGCAACCTGATTCGTCAGGCGGATATGCTGACGGAATTGGGCATCACTTCGAAAAAGAAATTCTCCTCGCGTATCCGGCAGGAAGTCGACAAAGGCATGACACCGGTGACTCCTGCAAGAGATTTATTCTCGGAATCGGAAGAACAATAAAAAAAGAAGAAGCTCCATGACCTTGAGTTGAGTGGCCATGGAGCTTCTTTTTTGTTTCACATTGAGATTAAAGTTTTACAGTGTATTGCTTGGTAGCTCCTGCATAAATGCCAGTTTGGCTGAAGTCGGCTGTGAGCGCTTGTTTCTTCTTACCGATTTTCAGTTCCACTTGAATGGGCGACTGAGTTTGTCCCGGGTCGGCAATATGCAGATTGGCCGATTTTGCGTTGATGTCTTTTACCATCAATACGCATGGCTTGTCTACGGTAACACTCAATTCTTTATGTTTGAAAGTACCTGCTTCGAAGAAAGTCACCATCCAGACATTCAGTTTGGTATTCCGAACAGCCTGTACTTTTGCATTGTTCGACAGAATTTCGATGGCGTTTTCTTTCTGATAGGCTTCCATCTCTTGTGCGGAAGTTTTTCCCGGCACTACGATATAAGCGTATGAGCCGTCTTTCGGACCCACACCGTGGTTGATACCCAATGTGAAGACATCCATCTTCTCTTCTTTTTTCGATTTGCTGGTGTTGATGTCATACCAGCGTCCGCTCTGTGTTTGGGCTGTCAGGAACACTTCTTCTTTCTGTGGGAAGAAGTAGCCGATTTTGTCGTGCAGTACCCACTGCGGGGCTTGCAAGGTATAACTTCCGTTTGCTAAGGTCTCTTCTTTACCTCCCTTGTCAACTAAGATGCCGTCTTTCAGGAAGCACTGGTTGACAGTGGTGTGAACCGGATAAGTGGAAGTGGATTGTATACCAGCTCCCAGACATACCACTTCGTCATCGAAGAAATACCAGCTTTTCTTGGCTCCGGTGTTTACTTCCGGATTGGTATCCATATAGGCGTATGCTGTAGCTCCATAAATACTGTCGGAAACTCCACCGGCGTATGTGGAAGTACCTAACACGCCCCATGCTTTCGGATCCATCGGTATTTTTTCCACTTGAGGAGCGGTAGTACCCGGAATATGACGCCAGTTCCATACTGGGAAGATATTGAAATACTCATCGCCTGTTTGTACAATGTTGGTACATCCGTCGGACATGAAATAGGTTTTCAGGTTTTCTTTGTTGCCGTATTCACATTTCTTCGTGCGTGTAGAAGCCAGGCGTACGTCAAAGTTATATTGAGGACGCACATGTAATGAGTAGTCACCACGGAAATAATGGGTGTGTGAAGCGGTTACCTGATAGTCAGCAGGCTGCTTTCGGTTCAGGCGGGCGATGATGGCTTTGTATTCATCGGCATGAGCCGGATCGATGTCAATCATTCGCTGGGCATAAGTGGTAGTGGTTCGTTTGTTCAGCAATCCCGGACGGCTTACACTGCGTCCTACCACGTCGAACGACATATTCTGGCCACGTACGGTACGGTAATAAGTTTCGCGCATGAACTTGCTGAGCAGCTCCACTTTCTCTTTATCAAGTTGATACTGTGTGCCCAATGCATAGGAAGCTACCTGGGTAACACCTTTAAGAATTTCATCTCCATAGCCTCCGATGTAAAGCTGTTCTCCGTGCTGGAAATAGCTGTTGTCATGTTGGAATCCTTCTTCGGTAGTATATACCACCGGATTGAAAACGTTGTCGATAGCCGTTTTCAAATCGGCTTCATTCTGTGTCAGGCAAGAACGGTAAATCCAGTGTAGAGCAATATCTGTACGGTTGGCACCTGTCCATTTGGCCGGGTCTCCGCCTGTTTCCTGAATTCGTTTCAATATTTTTGTTTCCAGTTCTTGTGGAATCTGTTTTTTTCCAATGCGCATTTGAATGAGCAGCACCCCGAGTTTCTGTGGTTCGGAAATCTGATTGTGCCACCAGTTGTCACTTTCAGAATCTACGTCATACCAGTATTCTAATCCTTTGACGATTTTCTGGTATAAATCTTCGTTCTGATAGTATTTGTTCTTTTCGTTGGTATATGCGTAGACGAAATCCGACAAACGTTCTATGTGTTGAATCGGAGTCCAGTTAGTCATCTGGGTATCATCATAATCAATGTCGCTAAATGAGCCGTTTTCCTGAAACAAAGCTAGATTTTTGTCAATGGAAGGATTTTTAATAGTCGTATTCCGGATTTTTTCCATAAACATTTCGTAGTCATTGTTCTTTTGATTGGGCGTTTGTGTAAGAATGGAAGCCCAACCCGTAGCCATTGTGCAGGAAAGTGCAGCGGCTAAAGTAAGTGTTTGCAGAGGTCTGTTCATATATTTATTATGTTAGGTTTAGGTGGTAAAGATAATTATTTTTCGATATATCTCCAATAACGGAAGTTTGTTTGCGTGTAAGGCTGGATGTCAGAGTTGTCAGTATGACGGCCAGGACTGTCAGGTTGTTTATGTCAGAATGTCAGTCTTTTGTTTTGGCACGCTTTTCGCAGAGAGATAGGTGCTTTAACGCATTTGATAAACGATAAAATATAAACTAAATTATAGCATTATGAACATTAAACCATTAGCAGACAGAGTCCTGATTCTTCCGGCTCCTGCAGAAGAAAAAACAATCGGTGGTATCATTATTCCTGACACAGCGAAAGAAAAACCGTTGCAGGGTGAAGTAGTGGCAGTTGGCCATGGCACTAAAGACGAAGAAATGGTCTTGAAAGTAGGTGATACTGTATTGTATGGTAAATATTCTGGTACTGAAATCGAATACGAAGGTGTGAAGTATTTGATGATGCGTCAGAGCGATGTACTGGCAGTTTTGGGATAATTTAGGTAATTAACGAATTTAAGATTAGAAAGGAAATTCACTATGGCAAAAGATATTCTCTTCAACATTGACGCTCGCGATCAGTTGAAAAAAGGTGTAGACGAATTGGCTAATGCAGTGAAAGTAACACTGGGCCCGAAAGGTCGTAATGTAATCATCGAAAAGAAATTCGGTGCTCCTCACATTACAAAGGATGGTGTAACTGTAGCAAAAGAAGTGGAATTGAGCGATCCGTTCCAGAATACAGGTGCTCAGCTGGTAAAATCTGTAGCCTCTAAGACAGGTGATGATGCAGGTGACGGTACAACTACTGCTACTGTATTGGCTCAGTCAATCGTAGGTGTTGGTTTGAAGAACGTAACTGCCGGTGCAAATCCGATGGATTTGAAACGTGGTATCGATAAAGCTGTGGCAAAGGTTGTGGAATCTATCAAGGCTCAGTCTGAAACTGTAGGTGATAACTACGATAAGATTGAACAGGTTGCTACAATTTCTGCAAACAACGACCCGGTTATCGGTAAGTTGATTGCGGATGCAATGCGCAAAGTTTCTAAAGACGGTGTCATCACTATCGAAGAAGCTAAGGGTACAGATACTACAATCGGTGTGGTAGAAGGTATGCAGTTTGACCGTGGTTACTTGTCTGCTTACTTTGTAACTGATACTGAAAAGATGGAATGCGTGATGGAACATCCGTATATCCTGATTTACGATAAGAAGATTTCTAACTTGAAAGATTTCTTGCCTATTCTGGAACCGGCAGTACAGAGCGGACGTCCGTTGCTGGTTATCGCAGAAGATGTAGACAGCGAAGCATTGACTACCTTGGTAGTTAACCGTCTGCGTGGTCAGTTGAAGATTTGTGCTGTGAAGGCTCCGGGCTTCGGCGACCGTCGTAAGGCTATGTTGGAAGATATTGCCGTATTGACAGGCGGTGTAGTTATCAGCGAAGAAAAAGGTTTGAAACTGGAACAGGCTACACTCGAAATGTTGGGTACTTGCGACAAGGTAACTGTTTCTAAGGAAAACACTACTATCGTAAACGGTGCAGGTCAGAAAGAATTGATTCAGGAACGTATCAACCAGATTAAGGCTGAAATCAAGAACTCTACTTCTGACTACGATAAGGAAAAATTGCAGGAACGTCTGGCTAAATTGTCAGGTGGTGTAGCAGTTCTTTATGTAGGTGCTGCCAGCGAAGTAGAAATGAAGGAAAAGAAAGACCGTGTAGATGACGCCTTGTGTGCAACTCGTGCTGCTATCGAAGAAGGTATCGTACCGGGTGGTGGTGTAACTTACATCCGTGCCATCGATGCATTGGAAGGCTTGAAAGGTGACAATGCAGATGAAACTACAGGTATCGAAATTATCAAGCGTGCCATCGAAGAACCGCTTCGTCAGATTGTAGCTAACGCTGGTAAGGAAGGTGCAGTTGTAGTACAGAAAGTACGTGAAGGTAAAGGTGACTTCGGTTACAATGCCCGTACAGATGTATACGAACACTTGCATGCTGCTGGTGTAGTTGATCCTGCAAAGGTTACTCGTGTAGCATTGGAAAATGCCGCTTCTATCGCAGGTATGTTCCTGACTACAGAATGTGTCATCGTAGAAAAGAAGGAAGAAAAACCTGAAATGCCGATGGCTGCTCCGGGAATGGGTGGCATGGGCGGTATGATGTAATTTTCCCCTTTCAGATATAAAGTAAATCCCAGTCGGAATTTCCGGCTGGGATTTTTTGTGTGTTAGAGAGATAAAGAGAGAATTAATATCCAGGATTTTGTTTCATTCCTGGATAAACATCGAGTGCAGTTTGAGGAATGGGGAGATAGAAATGTTTGTTCTGGTTGAATCCTGTCTGCTCGATAGGTATGTTCAGCAACCGGTAATATGGATAAGCGCTTCCAGTTCCTTGCAGCAGGTTGATGTAGTCTTTCCATTCTGTGCCTTCGATAGAGAATGCCTCGTTTAAGATGTTTTTAATTTCTGTGGCTTCCATTTCTCTTCCAGTTTTAGAATAAGCGATGGCAGCCATAAGGTAGATTTCACGCAGCAGAACTGGATGAATGTAGTCGCCTCCGGGATTACCGAAATTATCTTTATATCCTCCCCAAATAACTTCTTTACTTTCAAGATTATCTAGAGCTTGTGGGTCTAAAACGAATGCGTTGGTATTAATATATTGGTATTCTTGGATAGCAGCGTCGTAAGCTCCAGAAAGTAGGGAAATCTTTGCAAGTAGGGCTCTGGCTGCTAATTGTTTCTCCGTGTCAAATGTATTTACTAAATCAGTCAGATAGTAAATCAAATATTCTTGACTTTCCTGTGTGTCATTAGGTATGAGTTTACCATAATATCCGAACAACTGGCTTTGAATGACTCCTAAGTCAACGGTTAGATTCCAGGAGGCTTCCCATCCTTCTGCGGTATTGAGTGAAGTCAGTTGTTCCAGGTATTTTTTGCATTCGTCTATTGTTTGATAAGCAAAATCCCAGAAAGTACTGGAGGTATATTCAATCATGTTATAATCAAAGCTTTTATCATATAACAGTCTGAATTCCATGTTTTTGCTCTGAGTAAGGAATATCTCAAATGACTGTTCCCATAGTGCTTCAACTTCAGGTACATTGATTTCTTCCTCTTTTATCTCTGTCATGTAGTGAGTCTTTGTCAGGTTGTTTTCCGGAAGATCCTTGTAATTCACGAAGTAAGTATAAGGGTCACTGCTTACTTTATCATCCACGGTTATCAGGCCATCTCCGTTTAAGTCGGCGTATATTAAATTTCCGTTTTCGTCCATTCCTGCGATTAAGAAGCCGTCGTACTGGTTAGAGAAATTTTCTTTGCTAATCACATAACTTAATGTATCACTCTGGTGCTGAATAATTGCTTCACCGTTTTCATTCGTTATGAAAGTGCCAAGCAGGTTTCCTCTTCCATCTTTTGCTTCGATATTAACTCCTGCAAGTGCTTCTCCTGTAGGTAGCTTGGTGATAATGGTTGTTTCATGTAAAGGAATTGTGGGTGCTTCTATCATAGGAATCACTTCAGGAACTACATACACATAGCTGTTTCCGGCTTTAATGGCATTGCCTTCAGTCTTGACTCCATTAATCTGTACGTCATTTTCAGTACGTGTCACATAAAGCGTTTCGTTACTGATACTGGTTAGTTTTGTGCCATCTTTCAAATCATCTTTTGTATAGCTTCCTTTAACGATGTGATTTTTGATGGAAGCGGTATCCAATACGGCAGCACGGCTTGCGGTACTTGTGTTTTTTACCGCAAAGACGGTCAGTTTGTCTTGTGTCAGGTCGGCTACATTCACTTTTTCTAGTATTTCTACGAACTGGCTGACTTCTGGATTACTTTCTTTCAGTACTTCTACAATTTTTTGTACTTCTTCTTGTCCTTTGGAAGGGGGAGGTTCCGGAGTTGGGTTGTCTTCGTCACTGCATGCATTCAGGAGGCATAAAGAGAAGATGCCTAACAAATAATAAGCTAATGTTTTCATAACGTATTTATTTAAAGGTTATTTTATTTTTTCGCAAGCTTCCAAGAATTTAGCAGTTGCTTCTTCGTATTTTTTCTTTAAGTCGTCAGACAGGTTTTTTTTCCAATCGGAAAGGGTGATACCATTTTCTTCACAGCACTTATCAATATTCTTGCTGGTTTCTGCCATAACTTTCATGGCTTCTTGCGGATTAGGATTTTCCTTGATTTTGGCAGTCGCTTCCTCAATCAGTTTCATGATTTTGTCGTATACCGGGTCTGAAGCTGGTTGAGAAACAGTTTCCTGGACGGCTTCATCAGAAGTGGATTTTTGTGCATTTCCGGAACAAGCTTGAACGGTCAGTAACATAAAGCAGGCAAGTCCTGCATAAATCAGTTTTTTCATGGTAGCAGATAATTTAGGTGAAACATAAAATAAAACAAAGCAATATTTATTTCAGCGGAATACTGAGGTAGCCTTTCGACAGGGCTTTAATAACCAGGTCGGTGGCATTCTTGGCCCCGAACTTCACCATCAGGTTTTTCCGGTGCCATTCTACTGTATTCTCTGAAATAAAGAGACATTCGGATATTTCGTGGGTACTCATGCCTTTGGCTATGGCTTTCAGTACATCCAGTTCCCGAATGGTAGGAGCAGAATCGAGGGTGTCGGGTGTGTGCCCGATTTTATCTTTTTCTTTATAGAGTTTTTGAAATTGCGGACAGTAATATTTTTTCCCTTTTAAAACTACTTGTAAGGCTTTTTGAATGTATTCTCCAGCAGAAGACTTGAATACCACGGCGTCAATGTCAGGGTGTTTCAGTTTGTTGACAATCCAGATTTCTTCGTGCATGGTGCTGACAATAATCTTGGCTTCCGGAGATTTCTGCTTAATCTGATGAATCAGTTCAAAACCATCTATATCAGGCAGGTCCAAATCGATGATATACAGATGAATTGAATGCAGAGCGAGCAAACTGCCCAGTTGTGAACCTGTTTGGGCAGTATAGATGTGTTCTATGCCTTCAGTCTGGAGAAGCAGGCTTTTTAGGCCTTCCAGCACGAGAGGATGGTCGTCTACAATGGCTACATTCAAATTCATGCAATACTTGTCTTTTTATTTGTTAACAAAAGTACGCAACCCTCTTGAGATAATGCCCACGGGAAGCCGTAGTTTTTCTACAGGAAAAGCGGAATAATGATTTGTATTTTTTCTGCTTCAACTGAAATGTGCCCTTTCATTGCCATCACTCTTTCTTTCATAGTTTGTAACCCGATACCTTTTTCAGAGGTAGAGCTGAATTTCCCGTTGTGTGAAATGGTGAGTTCCAGATTCGGAAGTTTCCACTCCGGTGTGAGATGGATTTCCGTGGGGGAGGCATGTTTGAGCGCATTGCCGGTAGCCTCCTGAATGATGCGGTAGATGTTCAGGCAATAATTTTCCGGAAGTACAGACCAGTCGCATTCTTCGGGAAGAGTAGTCAGGGTGACTTTACATGATGCAGAGGTCATCCGTTCAGCATAGTTCTGCAATACTTGCTTTAAAGTCGTTTCCTGGAAGGTAGGAGGAAGCAGTTCGTGGGATACACGTCGGATGTTCTCCCGGCTGGTGCGCAGGAGTTCTTTCCACGATTCGTTGAGTGTGGAGGCATTCATCTCAAGTGCATACAGGTCGTTGCAAACGCCGTCGTGAAGTTCTTTGGCCAGACGGTTGCGTTCTTTCTCGAGCTCTTTCAGATAGGTACGTGTGGCATTCCGTTCCGTATCGCGTTGCAAGGTTTCGAATTCACGTTTTTGTGCTTCTGCTTCTCTTTTCTGTCGTTCGATACGGAGCTTTTGTTTTTGGATAAAGTAGAGTGAAACGAAGGCCATTATAGCCATCAGGATTAATAGAAACGTAATTTTCAATTGCAGATTCTGCTTTTCCTTTTGACGCTTTTCTTGCAGCTTCTGGTACTCCAGTTTCTTTTTCTGGGTTTCATATTTCACGGAAAGCTCTTCCAGCTGGCGACTTTTTTCTTGCACGAACAACGAATCGCTGAGTGCCTTGGCCAATTCCAGCGTGTGGTAGGCCTGTGGAAAGTCAGATAGTTCCTTGTAGACAAGATGAAGGTTGTTATACACGTCATATTGCAGGAACGGATAATTTTCGATGCCCGGCAGTTGCAGGATTTTCTGTGCAGTCTGAGTGGCAGCCTTCCATTCTTTACGGGTCTGCTGGACATAGAAAAGTACCTGATAGTAATTGACAAGTGCCATGGTCGAGTTGATCTTAGCGGCAAGTGCATTCGTTTGTTCTACCAGTTTCTGGATTTCTGAGGCAGATGCCTGGGTGCGGAACAAGGTCAGCAGGTAGTATGTGCGGGCACCAAGTTCCGTTTCGGGCTGTTGCAATTGCTGGGATAGGGCAATGGCTTTAGACAGATAGGTTTTGGCGGCTTCGTATTCTTCTTGAGTGATGAAAATGGAAGAACAGACGGTATAAATCTGTGTGCGGAATGACTTATCCTGACATTTATCGGCCTGCTTAACCGCATCTAAGGCGTATTTTACTGCCTGAGCCGGATTCTTCATATCTAAGTAAACCGTAGCCAGGTTGTTGTATAATGTGGTAATTGCCTGTAAATTTTCTTCGTTGTTACCGGAAAGAAAGGGCGCATATTGCAGAGCTTTGTCGTAGGCAGCAATTGCTTCGGTGAGTTTCCCGGACGAGCGCAGGTAGACTCCTTGTGAAGTGTAACATGACATCATGGCACAGGTATCCTTTTCTGTCATTGCAAGTTGAAGAGCTTGTTCGATAGCCCATAGGGCAGAATCTACCTTACCTGCCTGATAATAAGTATCGGCCGTTTCAGTCAGTTTTTCTACATCCGGCTTGGGAGTGACGGAAAAAAGAAAGCCGGGAATACACCATAACAAAATGAAAATGCAGTTTTTCATAGGCGGCTGTTATTATGTGTGGCTTTTGCAATGTAGCCAAAAAGTTTGGATTATTCTATAGTTTTGTGTATTTTCATCAAGTTTTTTACGAATTACTAAAAATAATATGGTATGACGAAAGAAGAATTGATGCGTAAGGCTATTGAGTTGTCAGTGAAGAATGTAGCTGAAGGTGGCGGTCCTTTTGGTGCTGTCATTGCAAAGAACGGTGAGATTGTAGCTACGGGAGTAAACCGTGTGACGCCGGATTGCGACCCGACCGCCCATGCAGAAGTAAGTGCCATACGTGCGGCAGCTAAGAAACTGGGTACATTCGATTTGAGTGGTTGTGAGATATATACTTCTTGTGAACCATGTCCCATGTGTTTAGGTGCAATCTATTGGGCACATCTGGACCGTATGTATTATGGAAATAACAAGCACGATGCGGCAGCTATCGGCTTTGACGATGCCTTTATTTATGAGGAACTGGATTTGAAACCGGCGGAAAGACGTCTGCCCTCAGAAGTTTTGTTGCCGGAAGAAGCTATTCGGGCTTTTCAGGACTGGACTGAAAAAACGGATAAGGTGGAATACTAAAATGATTGGGTAACAAGGCTGTAATGCCTTTATATTTTTTATGTTTCCCACGGCGGAACCGTACGTTTTCATACCGGAAACGTATGTTTTTGCTGTGGGAAACTTATGTTTTCCTTAGGGGAAACGTAATAAGGATAAGACTGTTTTACAGAAATGTATGTAACGTTTTCTGTTTACTTTTGCTCTTGTTATTGCTGATTTAGAACTGTAGTGAATTCTCGTTCAAAATTGGGCGTGAAAACGTTTTTCCCTAAATTTTGCCGGATTTCATCCAGTGGCCAGAAACGTCCTCCTGCCAGTTCTTCACTGGGCGAGATAGGTCCGTCGAATACGGTCTTGTGCGAAAATACCAGTTCTTTTTCCCGGTCTGATTCAAATACATAATGTGTCAGCAGCTGAGAAATAAAATCGGAAATGCCGAGTTCCTCTCCGGCTTCCCGTTTCAGTGCCATTTCCACGCTTTCTCCCAGGTCTACATGTCCTCCTACGGAGGTATCCCATTTTCCCGGTTGGATGTCTTTCCATTCCGGACGTTTTTGCAGATACAATTCTCCTTTGCTGTTGAATACATGCAAGTGGACTACCGGATGCAGCAGCTTGCTGCCGTTGTGGCATTCTCCTCGGGTAGCAGCACCTGTGATGTTTCCTTCTTCGTCTACGATGGGAAACATTTCTTCGCTATTGTCTGTCATTGTTTCTTCTGTTTGGGGTTAGGGGATAAGTAAAGATGAATCTCCGTAGCTCAGAAAGCGGA
>ULLN01023196.1_pt1 | contig 12349 bp, 8 predicted proteins | sample 1951401 | NCBI WGS metagenome assembly ULLN01 (sample SAMEA4835525, study PRJEB28245) | human gut metagenome | biome: gut microbiome; material: fecal sample | place: Denmark | collected 2008 | reverse complement strand
CAAGATACAGAAACACGTCCACAGCTACCCTCACAGCTGGAGAACCGACAAGCCGGTGCTCTACTATCCGCTGGATGCGTGGTTCATCAAGACCACGGCCGTGAAGGAGCAGATGGTGGCATTGAACAAGACCATCGTCTGGAAACCGGAATCTACCGGCACAGGACGTTTCGGACAGTGGCTGGAGAATATCCAGGACTGGAACCTCTCCAGAAGCCGTTTCTGGGGGACACCGCTTCCTATCTGGCGTACAGAGGACGGCAAGGAAGAGAAGTGCATCGGAAGCCTGAAAGAGTTCTACGCAGAAATCGAGAAGGCTGTCGCTGCCGGTGTAATGTCGTCCAACCCGTTGAAGGACAGAGGCTTCGATCCGGAAGACATGAGCAAGGAAAACTACGACAAGATCGACCTCCACAGACCTTATGTGGACAATGTCTTCCTCGTATCTGACTCAGGCAAGAAGATGGTACGCGAAAGCGACCTTATCGACGTATGGTTCGATTCAGGTTCAATGCCATATGCACAGGAAGGCCTCCGTGCCCTGGGCGACAAGAAGTTCGGCTGCACCGCAGACTTCATTGCGGAAGGCGTTGACCAGACACGTGGCTGGTTCTACACCCTGCATGCAATTCATACCATGGTAAGCGGCACACCTGCATTCAAGCGCGTCATCTCCAACGGTCTCGTCCTCGACAAGAACGGCGACAAGATGAGCAAGCGCCTCGGCAATGCCGTAAACCCGTTCGAACAGCTCGACAAATTCGGCCCGGACGCACTCAGATGGTATATGCTTACCAATGCCCAGCCATGGGACAACCTCCGTTACGATGAAGACGGCGTGGATGAAGTCAGAAGAAAATTCTTCGGCACGCTCTACAATACATATTCATTCTTCGCGCTTTATGCCAATGTGGACAACTTCGATCCTAAAGCTCCGGCAGTTCCGTACAGCCGCAGACCGGAAATCGACAGGTGGATAATCTCCCTCCTCAACACATTGATAAAAGACGTGAAGGCTGCATACGAGGACTACGACGTGACTTCCGCAGGAAGAATGATACAGGATTTCGTGTGCGACCACCTGAGCAACTGGTACGTGCGTCTGAACAGAAAACGCTTCTGGGGAAGTGCTGACAATGAGGACAAACTCGCTGCATACCAGACACTTTACGAAGTGCTCAAGACCGTAGCCGTGCTCGGAGCACCGATAGCGCCGTTCTACATGGACCAGCTCTACCTCGACCTGGTACCGGACGGAGAAGAGTCAGTGCACTACGTGCTGATGCCTGACTGCGACGAAACCGTCATTGACAAGGACCTCGAAGAGAGGATGGAACTCGCTCAGAGAGCTTCGTCAATGGTGCTTGCGCTCCGCAGGAAGGTCAATATCAAGGTGCGTCAGCCGCTCAGCAAACTCGTGATCCCTGTCATTTCAGACAAGGTCCGCGAGCAGCTCGAGAAGGTCAAGGCCCTGCTTTTGGGTGAGGTCAATGTCAAGGATGCGGAATTCATTTCCGACACGACAGGCATCATCACCAAGAAGATCAAACCTAACTTCAAGACGCTCGGAAAAGTTTACGGCAAGAGAATGAAAGAGATTGCCGCTGCTTTCGCCGACATACCGCAGCAGGAGATCAATGCCATACAGAACGCTGAGGCTCAGTCTGTTGCATATACATTGAAACTCGAAGGCGGTGACGTGGAGCTGAATCCTGGAGACTATATGATCTCGTCAGAGGACATGCCGGGATGGCTCGTGGCATCAGAAGGCCCGCTCACATTGGCCCTCGACATCGAAGTAAGCCCTGAACTGAAGAACGAAGGCGTGGCGCGCGAACTCGTGAACAGAATCCAGAACATCCGCAAGGACAGCGGTTTCGACGTTACCGACAAGGTAGATGTAGTCATTTACGCGGACGGCGACGACGCTGCAGAGATAGAATCCTCTTTAAAAACATATAAAGAATACGTTTCCGCACAGACATTGTCATTGTCAGTCACATTGGCCGGCAAGGGCGAGGCGACTGGTAAGGCAACAGAAGTGGAGTGGAACGAGAATACAATAATGATTGCGGTAACACGCAGATAACACTTACGCTTATGGAAGAAAATAAAGCAAACCTCGAGCCTGTAGAAAAGACCCGTTACAGTGATGAGGAACTTGAGGAGTTCAAGAAGATCATATTGGAGATGCTCGACAAGGCCAAGAAAGAGTACAATACTCTCAGGTATGTTGTGATGCACAACGGTACAAATGACATCGAGGACACCACCCCTTCATTCAAGACTGTAGAAGACGACGGCGCAATGCAGCTTTCACGTGAAGAGGCAAGCCAGTTGGCTCAGAGGCAGTACAAGTTCATACAGAACCTTGAGGCTGCGCTCGTGCGTATCGAGAACAAGTCTTACGGTATCTGCCGCGTGACCGGAAAGCTCATCCCTAAGGAGCGTCTCCGTCTGGTACCTCACGCAACCCTTACAGTAGAAGCGAAGGAAAAACTCAATAATGGCGGAAAATAGATTCAGGATTTCCAAAGGCAGGTGGCTGCTGATTCTAGGAATTCTTCTCGTGGTAGTGGACCAGGTGATAAAACTGTTGGTCAAGTCCAATATGACTTTGGGCGAGCATTTCAGCGTTTTCGGCAACTGGTTCCAGATTCTCTTCATAGAAAATGAAGGAATGGCATTCGGGATGAAGTTCGGCGGGATGGTAGGCAAATTCGTGCTGACCGCGTTCCGCGTGGCTCTCTTCGGATTCCTTTGCTGGTGGATAACCCGCCTCGTGAGGCGTGGACGGCCGGCTGAAATCGATGCCGCAGGGAAGGTCCTCAAGTATGCCCCTGTGCCTACCGGAGTCCTTGTCGGCCTGACATTGATTACAGCGGGCGCCTTGGGCAACATCGTGGACTGTCTGCTTTACGGACAGATTTTCTCTGCTTCGACACCATATGAGGTGGCGCAGTTCGGAGGAAGTTATGCGCCAGTGATGTTCGGCAAAGTGGTGGACATGTTCTATTTCCCGCTCATTGACACGACCTGGCCGACATGGATGCCTTTCATAGGAGGACATCCGTTCCGCTTCTTCGAGCCGGTATTCAACTTCGCGGACAGTTGCGTCACCGTAGGCGCTTTCTATTTGGTATTGTTCCAGTATAAGTTTTTTACTGCTGAGCCGGAGAAAAAATAGGGTTTTCCGGAGGAAAAGGCGCGAAGTGATGTAAGAAATCAGGCTTTTCCTGTCAGAAAAGGGATAAAATAACGTTTTAGGTGAAAAATCGGCTGCTCAGGCAGTCGATTTTTATTTTTTATTCACTTACGAAAACAAACATTAAAACGTTACGTTTCTTCAAAACTTAACCTAAAATAGTTTGTTTTGTTTATGAAATTTTAGTTAAAACGGTATAAATCACTATCAATTATGCGAATCTAATCTGCTTACATATTGTTTTTTTTGAATTTAATCTTGATATTTGCGTAAACGCCCTTTTCGGAAAGGGCAGGTCAAGGACGCTTAGAGATACTTGAACCAAAGAATATCAATATATGTTAAACTAATGTAAATGCTTATGAAAAAGATTTGTCTTCTTTTCACGGCAGTCCTGTTTCTGGGGATTTCTTCTGCATTGAATGCGCAGAATCTGACCGTTTCAGGATTCGTCACAGATGCGAGCTCCGGCGAAGGAGTCCCTTATGCATCTGTCCAGCTTAAGGGCAGTACGAAAGTCTATACGATGACTGACGCCAACGGAGCATATTCCATTTCAGTGCCGGGGAGCGCATCCCTCACGGTATCTTGTTTAGGTTATGCGACAGCAGAGATACTCGTGGATGGCAGAACAGCATTGGACATTAGACTCGATCCGGACAAGAACGTCCTCGACGATGTAGTCGTTGTGGCTTACGGAACAGTCCGCAGAGAGGCTAATACCGGTTCTGTTTCATCAGTCAAGAATTCGGAGCTCGCAGAAGTTCCTGCCACATCCGTTGATAAAATGCTTTCAGGAAAAATGGCCGGTGTGACCATCACATCCGGTTCAGGACAGCCTGGTTCCACCTCTTCGATCCGTGTGCGCGGTACCTCTTCCATCAATGCAGGTAACGAGCCTCTGTGGGTTGTCGATGGTATTCCGGTGAATTCATTGGACCTCCGTCAGCTCTCAAATACCGGTGTGGGCGGAGGTTCATCATCCACCTTCCTTAACCCTAACGACATCGAGTCCATCACAGTCCTCAAGGACGCTGCTGCGGCATCAGTTTACGGTTCCCGTGCAGCGAACGGAGTCATTCTCGTCACCACCAAGAGCGGAAAGGCAGGAAAGGCAAGATTTACCGCAAGAGCCAAATACGGTGCTCAGCAGCTTATCAATGACAATAATGTAAGACCTCTTACCGGTTCTGAACTTATTGCCTATCGTCGTGACTGCGCCATCAATGCAGGTTACAATCCTGATGATCCTACTTCTCAGTACTATTATCCTCAGTCACTCCTTGCCAACGGCACTACCAACTGGTACAAGGAACTGACCAGAGTCGGAACTCTCCAGGAGTATGAGATCAATGCTACCGGCGGAACCGACAAGGCTTCCTATTATTCCTCAGTTTCATACCACAAGAACGAGGGTGTGTTCTATGGTGTGGACTATGAGAGACTTACAGCCAGAGTCAATGCCGACATGAGGCTTACCAGATCACTCAAGACCGGAGCGAAATTCAACTTGAGCTATGCTAACTCCAATTCCGGCCAGATGGGTGACCTCTATTACTCGAACCCTACAGTGGCGATGTGGTCCATCTTGCCGTGGACTCCATTCCGCAACGAGGACGGAAGTTTCAATGTGAATATTACTGAGAACTCAGATACCAACCCACGTGCGATAGCCGAGTATGATACATACAATGACAAGGACTACCATCTTCAGGGCAGCATGTATCTCGAGTGGAAACCTATCAGACAGCTCACCTTCAAGACAAACAACGGACTTGAGTTCGTATATGTGGATTCCCGCCAGTATTGGGCCCCGGAGACAAATAAAGGTTCAGCGACCTTATTTTCTTATTGGAGCAAAGACATCCGATATACTACATCCAACACCATCACATTTGAAGACAAGTACGGCGACCATTCTGTAAGAGTGCTTGCAGGACAGGAAGCTATGCGTGACAAAATGGACCTGTTGGGCTTGAGCTCACCTAAGGTGAATCCTTTGATTCCATATCCTACCACATCTCCTGCTGCAGACGACCAGGGAGATTACAATCTCGTGGATGAATCACTTCTCTCTTTCTTCGGAGTATTTGATTACAACTATCTGAACAGATATTACCTGCAGGCTTCAGTCCGTGCAGACGGTAGTTCACTGTTCGGCTCCAACAACAAATGGGGTGTGTTCTGGTCAGTCGGCGGTTCTTGGAACGTAAGCAAGGAGAACTGGATGAAGTGGAGCAGACAGTGGCTCAGCGCATTGAAGATCCGCGCATCCTATGGAGTGAACGGTAACAACAATATCGCTCCATACAAGGCCTATGGACTTTATGGTACTACTCAGTACAACGGTATTACCGGTATGGTTCCTTCCAGCCCTGAAAACCCTAACCTTTCTTGGGAAAAGAACGCCACATACAATATCGGTGTAGATTTCGGTTTCTTCGATGACAGACTCACCGGTAGCTTGGATTACTATTTCAGAAAGACCAAGGATATGCTTCTCTCCAAGCAGGTTCCTTACACCACCGGTTTCGGCAGTAACTTCATGAACGTAGGAGCTATCAGAAACAAGGGTATCGAGTTCCAGTTGGAGGGTGTGATTCTCCGCAACAATGACTGGTACTGGACAGCCGGCTTCAATATCGCGCTCAACCGCTCTCTCGTGCTCGACCTTGCAGGTTCAGAGTATTTGACCGTAGCTGATTCAAGAGCACACGGTAATGACAGTACACCTATCCGTATAGCTCCTGGACGCAGGCTCTTTACCTATTACCTGAGAGACTGGTACGGTGTGAATCCATCAAATGGCGACCCTATCTGGTATGACAAGGATGGTAATCTTACATCCGATTCAGCGAAGGCCCGTTATATCTATGCAGGTACACCTGAACCTAAAGCAACAGGTGGTTTCAACACGAGCATTTCTTGGAAAGGCATCACCCTTTCTGGATATTTCGAGTTCGTGGCCGGCAGCAAAGTGCTAAGCAGGTTTAACCAAGACACGGACGGTTCCGATATGAACACCAACGTATCCACACTTTCACTCAACTACTGGAAAAAGCCGGGAGATACAGGCGTGCAGCCAAAACCGGTAGCAGGCGCTCCTAAGAAGCCATACGTATATTCTACGAGGATGCTTCAGAATGGAAGTTATTTGAGAATCAAGGACGTATCCCTCTCGTACAGCCTGCCTGAGCGTATCCTGAAGCCTATCAAGATGTCTGGCGTGAGACTCTATGTCAGCGCGCTGAATCCTTACACGTTCCATCACGTAAGAGCTCTTGACCCGGAACTTGGTCCTATCGGATATTCTATGGGAGCATCCCACTCTATGGTCAAGTCTTTCGTAGGCGGTATAGAAGTTTCATTCTGATAAAAGAACGAAGATTATGAAAAGAACAATTTTATATATTTGCGGTATAGCGTCGCTTCTCTGTGCCGTAAGTTGCCAGGATTTTCTCACAAGAGATCCTAAGCTTTCGCAGAGTACGAAGATAACATTGTCCACATACGATGGACTCAATGATGCGACGTTCGGAGCTTATTCAGCTCTCGCTTCGACAAGCTGGTACGGACAGCAGTGGATCGTGGATGCTGAAATGCGTTCCGGAAACGGCAAAAAGTCTGATTTCAAGAACTCCGGAAGGTGTGTCATCCCTTATATCTGGAATTATACAGAGACCAGTACTTCTCCGATGTGGGCCGTATGCTACCAGGTCGTATCTAGGGCTAACAATGTGATTGACAATCTCGAAGGCAAAGAGTCAAGCTCTGTTACAACTCAGGACTTGAACAATCTGAAAGCCGAGTGTCTCTTCATAAGGGCGTTCTCGTATTTCTGCAATGTCCTTACTTATGGTCAGCCATATACTTATTGCGTGAAAAGCGATAAGGAAAGCCTCGGTGTCCCTTACGTGGAACATACTGATCCTGCAGGACGTCCTGCACGTGAAACTGTGATCTCAAACTATGAGAAGATCGTCCGCGACCTGCTTGAGGCAGAGAGCCTAATCGACCCTGAATATACACGTGCGACTGTTGCCGATCCAGCTGCTGTCGTCAGTGTATATGCTATCCAGGCATTGCTCTCCAGAGTTTACCTCTACATGGGTGAATGGCAGAAAGCTGCAGACAATGCTTCCAAGGTTATCGTAAGCGGCAAGTTCTCCCTTTGGAATGCAGAGCAGTACAAGACCGTATGGGGCGCAGAAAAAGGCTCTGGTGAGGTCATCTTCGAAGTTTACGGAAAGCGTACGAACGCCGCATGGGGCAGCTGGGAAGACCTTTCTTACCTTACAAGCCCTGAGGGCTCCGGTGATGCGCAGGCAGCTGACCCTCTTATCAAAACCTATGAGGAAGGTGATGTCCGTCTGGCACTTTACCGCACAGATGCAGATAATAAGTCCGGAATCAAATGGACAGGCAAATATCCTGGAAAGGGTGACAACACACCTGACTGCAACAACATAATCGTTCTCCGTCTTTCTGAGATGTATCTGAACAGAGCTGAGGCCATTATGCGTGGAGCGACTGTTCCTGGGACCACCGCCGTAAATGACATCAATGCTGTGGCTACCCTCAGAGGAGCATCTGCTTATGGTTCAGTAGGTCAGACCGATATTGCCAAAGAGCGCCGTAGAGAGCTCGCTTGGGAAGGCCATTACATCTACGACCTCGCACGTTGGGGCCAGGGCGTATCCCGCTCAGCAGATGATTATCCTCTTTGCTCAGCCAATCTCGAAGTTCCGTTTCCTGACAAGAAATGGGCACTTCCTCTTCCTAAGAGAGAGCTTGATTTGAATAAGAACCTTGTACAAAATCCTCTTTAGCGTATTGTTATGAAAAGTTTATATACATATATTGGAGCAGTTCTCGCGGCAGCGTCCATTCTTGCTTCCTGCGATAAGAACGAGCCATCCAAATTCAATGACAAAGATGCCTTCGTGGCATTTGACAAGACTTCCTTGACACTTTCAGAGGGTTCTGAAGATGTGCTTAAGATTCCTGTGACATTGGCTTCTGTTGCCGGACTGGAGGAAACCATCAAATTTGAGGTCAAGGAACCTGAAAAGAAAGCTGCAAAGCAGGGAGTGAACTTCGAAGTCCTCACCAAATCGGGTACTCTTTCTTTCAATGCGGAAAACCGCACCCGCTATATCGAAGTGAAGGCTATTCCTGATGGGGAATATACAGGTGACTTGCAGTTCTCTGTAGTTATCTACGGAACAGAGTCTATCAAGGCTGGTTCTGAAAACACTTGTACTGTGACATTGAACGATGTTGACCACCCTCTCGGCTTCATGCTCGGAGAATATACCGCTACGGGCGTCAACTTCTGGGATGGTCCTTGTACCTGGACGATGACATTCTTCAAGGATGCTGATGACGACCATAAGGTCTGGATAGACAACTTGTTCCAGAAAGACAGTTGGGCCGCCGCGGATACGCGCTATTACGGAATTGTCAATGAAGATCTTACCTCATTGAATATTCCTTTCGGTCAGGAGTCTGAATACAAGTATTCGAATGGTAACCCTGTTTCTCTTCTTGGCTTCGATGGAGAAAACGGATATGATACCGGTTCAGTAGATGTTGCGATTGTTCGTGATGGAGACAAGGTTTCTCTTGATTTCGGTACGGAATGGGGTTTTGCTGTAGTGATTGATGGTGCAGGAACCTTGAACCTTGTCAGTCCTGGTATTAAGGCCGTTAAAAAATAAAACCGACTAAGATATGAAAAAGATATTATATTCATTGTTGGCGCTTGCAGCAACTGTTGCTGCCTGCACGGACTTTGCGGATGATGAAAAGATAGATTTCGCCGCAACCGACGCGCCTGTAGTGGCTGCGACAGTAGTGGATGACAATACTGTAAGCGTGTCAGTCACCCCGAAAGAGGGTAATGTCTATTACTCTTATGTTCTCATTGCAGGACCGGCAAAAGCACTTAAAGTCGAGACCGTCCTTAAAGGAGGCTATGAAAGCGATGCTGTTGCAAATGAAAAGAAGGAGCCTGTAGCGGCTGTCCTCAAGGCATCCGAGACCAAGTCTGTAAGTTTTCAGGTAGGAGGATTGAAGTCAAATACTGCATATACCCTATATGCAGTGGCTTCCAACTCTCAGGGCGTAGTAAGTAAATTGGCTACATCGACAGCTGTCACCACTGATGGTACAGTACCTGTTCTGAAGAAGTATGATTTCCAGTCCACAGCTACCAATCTCGATTATGTGCTGGAGTTCGATGACCCTATCGCGTTTACCGGAAAAGGCACAGTTACGGCACATTATTATGCCAGAAATTCCAAAGCCGGAGCAGACGGCAATCTCGTGGAATACAAGAAAGCAGTGGTTCCTGCCGACAGCCTCGTCATTTCCGGCAAAAACCTTTACGTCAGCCTTGACGCTGCTGAAGCTATTCCGGGAGCAATTGTAGCCATCTCTTACACTGAGGGCCTCGTGGCCAATCTCGTAGGTGGCAGAGTAGAAGCGTTTACGGATGTGACAGTCAGCTCCAAACTTGAATCTAATGGCCTTGTGGCATCTTATAAGACTCAGCCTTTTGCGCTTGGTCTGACTGAAGATGAGCCTAAGGAGGGAAGCGGAATAGAAGGTGGAGAGGAAGAAGAGCCTAAGGTTACATTCTTCAGCAACTGGGAAGAGCTTGATATGGTTACATATTCATACAACAAGTACCCTCTCGCAGGTGTACTCAAGGCTGCCAAACTCTCTATTGAGACAGAAGACGCGAACGGCAGGGTAGTAGCTTATACCGGTCAGCAGCTCAAGATTGCGGCTGCCAATAAGCTGAGCGTGAAGATTGACGAGGATCCTGGCTTTGGCTCTTATGTGTCATACAAGATTGCGGCCGGCTCTATAGTCGATATCTTCGGAAACACCAACTCTGAATTCACAGCCGAGAAACTTTATTTCTGCTCTTACGGTTATAAACTTGCCGACGTGCTTTGAACATATACCGTTACCGGCGTGGCTGTCAAGTATGGAGTGCCTGTTTCTTACAAACTCGTGATTGCAGAGACGGACGACGCCAAGAAAGGCGATTTGCTGATAACCAATTACCTCGGCTTTGAAGGAAAACTCTATGTGGATTTCGACCCTGACAACGGTACTGTGAAAATCAAAGAGGGTGTCACGTTTAATGATAAAAACCTTGTTTCCTTCAATGGTGAGGGCGATCAGCTCTTCAGCATACCTTCACCGGGAGTGCTGACATCTGATGCGTATGTCATTGTCCTGACTTATGAAGGAAAGGATGTTACAGGATTCGCTACGGATGAAAATGGTTTAGATGTCGTAGTTGCGAATTTCAGGGCAACCAGGAATTAACGATAACTGAACACTTGATTTATGGGGAGACGTTTCTTAGGAGATGTCTCCCTATTTCTGTGAGCGCCAACGGATTCCCCATCGAAAATCAAATGAATATCGTGCCGGAATTCTTGCAAAACTCGAGCAAAAATGCGTATATTTAGAAGTTTTAAAGAATACTAAAAGCGATTGAGTATGAAAAAGTTGATATTGACATTGTCTTGCCTGCTCTGGGTGGTGGCTGCGCTGTCCGCACAGGAGCCTACGACTACCTATCCGTACCTGTATCCGCAGTTTACTGACGGCACTGTCGTGCTGGACGGCGGCAAGGAAGAAGCACGCAAGCTGAACATCCATCTGAGGGCGGACAAACTCCATTATGTCGATGGCGGCATCATCAAGGAAGCCTTCCTGAAGGATGTCAATGCCGTGAAAATCGGGAATGACGTGTTTGTCCCAGTCTATGGAAGCATGATGAAAGTCGTGGCCAAGAATGACAACGGCATGGTCGTGGTCGAAATACTTGGAGATTTCGAGGCCTCACGTGAGGCGACCGGCGCTTACGGCACGTCATCCACCTCATCCGCCACGATGAAACTTACATCCGTGCAGACCGATGCCCAGGTGAACCAGAACTATATGAACATCCTCAATGAGAAAGACCACGGAGTCCCGCTCAGGACGGTCAGCACATATTATATCTTCACGCAGAAGCTGAAAGTGAAGGCGGCCGAGAAGGATGTCAGGGAAGCGCTTCCTGCTGACAAGGCTGACGGCTGGAAAACCTTCCTCAAAACAAATAAAATCAAGTGGAAAAATCCTCAGAGCGTCCTGTCAGTTGTGGACTATCTTTCTGAGTAACCAAGTATGATTCAGTACCTTATGAAAAAAATAATAGGATTGGCCGCAACGGCTGTATGCATCGGGGCGATAAGCTCCTGTGCCGTTTCCGGAAATGACCCTTTTGAGAAAAACGGGACATTGACCGAGAAGGATAATGTCTTCGGAAAGGATATCCCGGAAGAAGAACTGCTCCCGAAAATGAACATCAATGTGGATGAAACTCTGGCGCTCAGTCTGGAGAAGGCGACCGGGGAGAACGGATATGTGGACCTGTCTTCATTTCCGTCGTTGAGGGAACAGGGCGTGGTGAAAATGAGAAGGCTCTTCCCGTATGCCGGTGAGTATGAGGAGCGTACACGAGAGGCGGGACTGCACCGCTGGTATGTCCTGGAGTACAATCCGGAAAAGTCAATGACGAAGGCCGCTGACGGTCTGGTCATACCAGGGGTCAATGAAGTGGAATATTGTCCTAAACTCTCCATTGTCGGAAATCCGACAGTGGTGTCATATGCGGATGCTTCCACAAAGGCTGCCTCAGGGTCTTATCCTTTCGATGACCCGCAGCTTTCGGCTCAGTGGCATTACTACAATAACGGAACGGTATCATCCTCCGTAAGTGGCTGTGACATAAATGTTTTCCCTGTATGGAGGAACTACTCTAACTATGCGCAGTTTACCGGAGACATCGTTGTCGGCGTGGTTGACGGCGGCATTGACTATAATCATGAAGACCTCAAGGCCAATATGTGGAAAAATCCTGAGAAGACTGGTGACAATGCATACGGCTACAATTTCGCGTCTTCCAGCTACAATATCCACGCGGAGGACCATGGTACGCATGTGGCCGGTACGATTTCCGCTGTAAACAATAACGGAAAAGGTGTCTGCGGCGTAGCTGGAGGCAATTCTAAGAAAGGTGTGAAAGGCGCCAAGTTGATGTCCTGCCAGATATTCGACGGGGAAAAGCAGGGCTCG
>ULLN01023098.1_pt1 | contig 12499 bp, 10 predicted proteins | sample 1951401 | NCBI WGS metagenome assembly ULLN01 (sample SAMEA4835525, study PRJEB28245) | human gut metagenome | biome: gut microbiome; material: fecal sample | place: Denmark | collected 2008 | reverse complement strand
GGTAGCGATTCCAGAGGAAGCCGTGATGCTTATCATTCTGCCTCTCGACCATTGCTTCGCCCATGTTGCAGGTTTCTATACGATGATGTCCTATGGCGGAAGTATCGCCACCGTTCCGGTCGGAAAGACTCCTATGGCATCACTTAAGAATATCCCGATGGCCATCAAGGAGGTAAGACCTCACGTGATGCTTTCTGTTCCTGCACTCGCACGTAACTTCAAGAAGAATGTCGAGGCCGGAATCAAGGCCAAGGGTTCTAAGGTGGAGAAACTCTACAACTTCGCATTGAACCTGGCCATTTCCTATAATAAGGAGTATTACAATAGAGGCGGATTCTTCCAGCTCTGGAAAAAACCTCTTATGGCTCTCTTCGACAAGATCATCTTCAAGAATGTACGTCAGGGATTCGGCGGCAGGATGATGTTCTTCGTGGGCGGCGGTGCGCTTCTGGATATCGAACTCCAGAGATACTACTGCGCCATCGGTATTCCGATGTTCCAGGGCTACGGCCTTTCTGAAGCTACCCCTATCATTTCCGCAAACTCGTTCGACGCCTGCATCTTCGGTTCGTCCGGCCGTGTAGTCAAGCCGATGGAAATCAAGATCTGTGACGGGGACGGCAAGTCTCTCGGCTATGGCGAGAAAGGTGAAATCGTCATTAAGGGCGAGAATGTGATGGCAGGTTACTGGAAGAACCCTACCGCAACTGCTGAAACAGTTGTTGACGGCTGGCTCCATACAGGTGATATGGGTTATATGAGGGACGAGACCTTCCTTTATGTGGTAGGCCGTTTCAAGTCATTGCTCATTTCCGCTGACGGCGAGAAATATAGTCCGGAAGGATTTGAGGATTCGCTTACTGACAGTTCGAAATACATTGACCAGGTGGTTCTTCACAACAATCAGGACCCTTACACGACAGTGATCATCGTTCCTAACAAGGAGGCTCTGAAGGACTTCGTGAAGACTGAGAATCCTGGTATCGACCTTGCTTCCCGTGAAGCTAAGGAGCTGATGCTGAAGAAGATTCAGGATGAGGTCAATTCCTACAGGAAGGGCGGTTCACGTGCCGGCATGTTCCCTGAAAGATGGCTTCCTGCTGCGATTATCGTGGCTGACGAGCCGTTCACGGAGCAGAACCACATGGTGAACAGTACCATGAAGATTGTCCGCGGAAAGGTGGAGAAGCACTATGCTGACCGCATTGAATATGCATTGACGGCAGAAGGCAAGAACCTCCTTAACGAGAAAAACATTGCATCGCTGTAGAGCGGTACAATGTTTTCCTTGTGCTTCGGACGGGACTTGAACCCGTACAGGCATTGCTGCCCAAGGGATTTTAAGTCCCTCGTGTCTACCAATTCCACCACCAAAGCGAATTGGAATGACAAAGTTAGATAAAAATGTTTAAAAACAAAATATAGACAAAATGGGATTACTCGATGGAAAAGTCGCCCTTATAACGGGCGCTGCTAAAGGAATCGGAAAGGCTATTGCTCTGAAGTTCGCTTCAGAAGGTGCTGATGTCGCTTTCACTGACCTCGTAATCAATGAAGCTGCTGAAGCGACGATAAAGGAACTTGAGGCGTTTGGACATAAGGTGAAAGGTTATGCTTCCAATGCTGCTGATTTTGCTCAGACTCAGGAAGTTGTGGACCAGATTATGGCAGAGTTCGGCCATATAGATATTCTCGTGAACAATGCCGGTATCACCAAGGACGGCCTGATGCTCAGGATGAGTGAGGCTCAGTGGGATGCTGTCATCAATGTAAACCTCAAGTCCGCATTCAATTTCATCCACGCATTGACTCCGATCATGGCTCGCCAGAGAGGCGGCAGCATCATCAACATGTCATCTGTGGTAGGTGTTTCCGGCAATGCAGGCCAGTGCAACTATTCTGCTTCCAAGGCAGGTCTTATCGGTCTTGCCAAGTCTATCGCCAAGGAAATGGGTCCTCGCGGTATCCGCGCGAACTGCATTGCCCCGGGCTTCATCATCTCCGATATGACCAGCGCGCTCTCAGAAGAGGTGCGTGAGCAGTGGGTGAAGACCATTCCGCTCCGTCGCGGCGGCACTCCTGAAGATGTGGCCAAGGTGGCCCTCTTCCTCGCCAGCGACCTCTCCTCTTACGTCAGCGGCCAGGTCATCCACGTCTGCGGCGCCATGAACTGCTAAATATCTACGGCCTCGTGTGCGAAACAAGCCTTTCTGCACACGTCGATACCTAATTTATATTGTCCCGTGTGCAAATACGTTTATTTTGCACACGGGATTTTACGGAATTACATATCTTCTATAGATAATCCTCTATAAATAACCTCGTACCCCTTGAATGGGCCGACGGCTTTACGGAACAATTCTGATTTGGCCTTCAGTATATTTTCATCAAAGTTTTTCGCTTGTCGCTTAACCTCGATAAATTCAATCTTGTTATCCAACTCGTCCTCGGCAATAATATCAATCTCGTTTTCGCCTTTTCGGTCATGCCAATATCCAAGGCGAGTGTATGCTCCCGATTCTTTCAGCACTTCATTAAAGTAGCTTTCGAGAGACTTCCCGCTGAATGTTGCAAAATCGCGCTCTGCTATCGCTTTCAATTTGTCATTACCGCCAGCCTCAATGATGTGCGTATATTTGTATATGAAACGGAACCAGAATTTCAGGAACTGGTCGTTGATGGCATAATGCACATTCTTGTTGCTTGACTTCTCATAAACAGGTTGCATCTTACTTATCAAACCATATTCTTCACTAAGATTTCTCAAGTATCCTGACAACTCTTTTATATTGAGAGCGTTTTCTATCTCAGAACGTGTGTTTTTGCCTTGAGCTATAAGTGTCAGTATCGAGAAATAGATGCCATAATCTTTTCCAAACTCCTCTACAAGTATATTCTTGCCTTCTGGCAGAAAATAGGAATCTCGTTCAAAGAACATATCCATCATTTTCTTTTCGGTGAACTTTTTTCTGTCGATAAGCAGCTCAACATACTTGGCAACACCGCCTGTCAGAGTATAAAGAGCCAATAAATCTGATTTCTTATAATCAGGACAATATTCAGACATGATTTCTTTTAGGACAGAGGGCTTAAAAGGTCTGACATGCATTGTTTCAGTATGTCTGCCAAAAAGAGGTTGTTTCTTATCCTTGAATATCTTATTCATCAATGTGTTCACCGAGCCTGCCACAATCAGGTTGATGTGAGCTTTATTTTTATAAGTGTCCCATATGTTCTGCATATCTGAATAGATGGATGGATTTACTCTATAGAAATCCTGAAACTCATCAATGAACAGGTTGATATGCTGAGTCTGAGACAATTCCATGATGAATTTGAATACTGCAGCAAAAGACATCCCCTTGCTGTCAAGCATTGGTATATTGAGTTTTGAGCGAATCTCATCAACGAATATATTGCATAGGTCAGCCTCAGCTTTACGGGCAACAAAAAAGTATAGCATTGGCTTGTTCTCATAACACTTCTTGACCATCTCCGTCTTACCAATACGACGTCTTCCTGTAATAATGGTAAATTGAGCTGCTTCATGAGACAATTCCTCAATTTCTCTAAGCTTTTCAAACTCTTGTTCTCTACCAAAAAATCTCATAGCTGAAAGTTTTTTTATCGTAATATTTATTACCGTAACAGCGATTACGATAATGCAAATGTACAAATAAAATTATCATTCGTGCAATAAATCCATACTTAATTTATTTTGCACACGGGATTCTATTCTTGTTTGTTGCGGATAAATTCGTATATTCGCAAAAACGGAGCCCTATCGGAGCTGCCGACGTGGATTGTTGTATCTCCTTGTCGTTCAATGACTAGAAAAAATGTATGAAGATATGAAAAAACTTGTTTGGACCTTAGCTCTTGCTCTTTTGTGTCTGTCGTCATGTCGAGACTACAGATATCGTGTTGAGGATAGCATTTACGTGCCGGTAGTAACTGACATTTCAATACATGATATTCAAGAAAATTGTGCAACGCTGAGTTTTGAGGTGAGGGAAACTTCGGAACTTGGTGTCGGACAATGTGGTATTCTATTTTCTCTTTCTTATTTTGATAATCCAAAAGAAACAGGGAATAATATTATATATATTGTGGACGGGGGTCCGGAATTCACGAATACAAACTGCAGAATCTTTCTCCTTCCAAAATGTATTGGATTTGTGCATACGCCAAAAATGACCGGCAGATTGCCTATACGAGTGTGACATCATTCACAACAACAAAACCCCAGGCCTCTGTTGCGGTCAATAGGGCAGTGATTGCCAGCCCGATTTATACTTTTGACAGCGATGAGTATTTATATGGAATTGATATTACATTTGATTTAGGCGGTTCATCGTTTTCCAAGGTCGGGGTTAAAGTTCCTGACGGAACAATTCTTTGGAGTTCCGAAACTCCTGTCTCTACAGGCCTGTTTCAAACACGTGTCTTGTATTCCACAAGTCAGTCATTGTCATCTTTGAATCTGACCCCTGTTGTTCAGACATCTGATGGAAGGGAATATATGGGCAATTCATATTATTTGTCGGTTCCCGGCTCCGGAATCAAAGGGAAGGCTTCGCTTCAGCTAACCTATGCTGACTATTATAGCGAGCCCGGACGCCAGTATTATTACTATGGATTCCGAGCTTCCGTTTATCTCAAGTCAGGAGCTTCCTTAATGAAAAAGTTCGCGGCTTCAGTGATTTATGATGACGAGTATAATGAAACCGAAATAGAAAATTTTCAGGACGGCCACTCCTACTATTATGATTTTTCGGTCTCCTCAAAAGACCTGAAACTGCCACAAATGATGTTCTCGGCCAGGGCTTACTATGGAAATAATAGCAGTGACTATGTGTTTTTCCCCGGACCTGTAATGGAGCCATCCTATGAAATGGCACCAAACAGTGCGGATATTTTCTATGTTGAGGAGTTCAATTCCGCCACGAACCGCTTTACTGTCAAAGAAGTATTGCTTCCGGAAGGCTTCCCAAGCGGTTGGTTTTGGGACAGCAAATCAAAACTGATGAAAGCGAATGCCTACAAAGATGGAGTGAACTATAACAGTGAATCTTGGCTCATCAGCGATGAAATCGACCTTTCCGGAAGAAAGTCAGCTGTTTTGCAGATTGGCTATGCTGTCAGGTATATGAGTAATATCAATGAACAGGCACGTCTTAAAGTCAGTTTGGATGGCGGCAATTCTTGGGAAAATTTGACTATCCCTGATTTCGCAAATCTGAATGATAATAATATTGTTTATAGAACAATAGATGTTTCGCAGTATTGCGGTAAGAAAATACGTCTTGCCTTTGTATATAAAGGCAAGACGGAAGGGTCAGGATATTGGTGGATAAAATCAGTTTTGTTTTATGAGAACATCAAAATATCGTCGAGCTCACAAACCTTAAATGTCAAATCCGATTCTCAGACCATACATCGCCGTCAAATCGTAGGATATGGAAGTGATGAATTGCAAATTGAACCCTCCTTTTTTGTTCGCGAAAGCGAAGCGCGCTCCTACACCTCCGGAAGCATATAATGAACTGTCACCCACATGAATGTATCCGAGTTGGGCTGAAACCATCGGTGCTATTCGTGTCGGCATAAAATATGCCTTCATATCCAGCGCCACGAGGTATTTCATAACTCTCTTCTTGTCGAAGATATATTCATAAGTCCAATTGTCAATGTATATCGCTTGTGATGTTTCAACTGTGGCAAAGCCGCTGCCGCCGACAATGCCAAGGTAGAAAAACGGATTTAACTGATAGCCACAACCTACCGTTCCGGTCAGTTCGTAGAAAGGCTTGTGTGGATTGTCTCCTAAGTCAGGCTGATATTCGTCGTTTGGAAATGCGAGACCATTGTCAATGTCAATGGTGAATCTGAATCCTGGTTTGGCAAAACTTGGTCTGTCCGCCATGTTTTTCGTGCGGCTTATACGAGCCTTGGTCGCACCTACACCTTTCCCATATTGAGCGTAGGAAACAGCTGTGGATGCGATTAGTGCCCACAAGAAGAAAGTGGCAAATATAAGTTTTCGTTTCATTGCATTGCTCTGTCTAAAGTTCAAACCTCATTTTCCAAATATTGAAAAGCCCCTCATTGTTGGCTCTTCTGGAAAGGAAGTAGATCTCTTTTCCGTCAGGAGACCAGACAGGGCAGCAATCATCTGCCGGGTGGAATGTCAGCTGCATAAAGTCTGAGCCGTCGATTCTGACGACAAAGATGTCCAAATTGTTTTTGTTGGAGATTGAAGACCTGTTGTTTCCCTGGCATACAATCCATTTTCCGTCAGGAGAAACAACCGGGTTGGTGAAGCCTCTTTTTTTGTCGGATAAAATGAGTGTTTCAATTCCTTTTTCGTAATTTACTCTCCAAAGTTCACTGTTGCCGAAGGTGGAATTTCTTACGCAAATGAATTCATCGGAACCTTCACCCAACGGATAGGCATTGTAGCCGCGGCAGCAGGACGTGAGTGAGCCGTCTCCCAAATCATAAGACCAAATGAATGCCCCGGAGTCATCAATTCGTGTGAAAAAGAGTTTCTTTCTGTCATTTGAGAGAATCGGATTGTAATCGACATTGTTCGATGTGATCTGACGCATAAGACTTCCCTTGTGCGCATCGGTGACACATATCTGGATCCTGTTTCCGCTGACGATGTCGCCGAAATATAATTTGCCGTCTTCGCCCCACGTGAAATCTCCTACACTACGGAATGTTCTTTGAGTTGCCGCTGATTGTGCGCTACTCTTGCGAACCATTATGTTCCATCTTCCGTCAACGAGGGACAGATAGGCGATTTCTGTTCCGTCAGGGGAGGCCGCGAGCAGTCTTTCCGTATTCCACCCGAAACCTTCAGACGTGCAAATTCCTTGATTTGGCGCTTTAAGGGAGCCCTTTGCTGAAGATCCGTTGCCGACAATTCTTGAATTGGCTTCATCTGTAATCTTGACTAAGGTCAGAACGCTTTCTTCTGGACAGGTTGTTGCCAAATAAGTAGGGCCGCAGGACAAGGTCAAAAAAACAATGGCTGCCAGGCTGGACAAAGTGATTGTTTTCATAGTTTTGAAGAAAGTATTAAGTAATCTAAGAAACAACGTTTCGTATGATTACTGCGTTAATAATTTGTGTCAATTCGTGTGTTTTCAATAGGTTACATACGCCTTTCCTCAAATATAAGCATTTTTTGCTTATGTCCGACAGATGCCCATATGACTCCTAGAAATATTTCTTTTCCTGGTGGTCGAGGGCGATGAAGATGGCAAGCATCGCGGTGAAGGCCCAGAGGGAGGAGCCTCCGTAGCTCATGAATGGTAGAGGGATGCCTATGACAGGCATTAGGCCGATGGTCATGCCTATATTTATGAACAGGTGCATGAACAGGCAGCTGGCCAGGCAGTAGCCGTAGATTCTGGTGAAGTTTTCCCGGCTGTGCTCGGCATCTTTCAGGATCTGCAGAATCAGCATCACATACAGGCCGATGACTATAAGGCATCCGAAAAAGCCCCATTCCTCACCCACGGTACAGAAGATGAAGTCCGTGCTCTGCTCCGGCACGAATCCGTAAGTGGTCTGAGTGCCGTTCATGTAACCCTTGCCGAAAAGACCGCCCGAGCCGATGGCAATCATTGACTGGTTCACATTGTACCCGACACCCGCCGGGTCATCTTTCATGCCCAGCAGCACCTCGATTCTCTTCTTCTGGTGGTCCTGGAGAATGTCATTGAAAATAATGTCGGCGGAAAACACCAGACACACGCCTACGACGAAGACCAATGTCGAGGCCAGCGCGAAGTTGTTCTTCTTTTTGTAGGAACGCCAGAGTATGAACGGAAGAGTGAGAGCGGAAATGCCTACCAGAATGTATTCCGGATGGATTTCCATCAATGCGGGGATTTCCCCGCCTTTGGCTGCCTGCAATGCTGTCCACGCATCCCGCAGAAAATAAAGGGCGGTGATGCAGACGGCGGAAATCGCAATCCATTGCACCGTCTTCCTGGTGTTCAGTGCGCTGCAGACCGAAATGATGCCCATCAGGACAAGAATCGCGGTGTAAGGGGAGGCGACAAGAGTCAGGATGAAGGTCAATATGGCAAGCCCAAGCATTGCCAGCAGCCATCCCGACAGTCCTTCACGGTACAGCATGAATATAAAACCCACATAGACGAGCGCGGAACCGGTCTCACTCTCTGCTAAAATTATCAGCATCGGCAGGATTATGATGCAGGCGACTGTGATGAAATTCTTGCTCTTCGTCAGTCGGAATCCCGCGCGGCTCATAGTGTAAGCCAATAGTAATGAGGTGGTTATCTTTGATATCTCGGCGGGCTGAAACCGGACAGGGCCGAATTCAAACCAGGACTTGGAGCCCTTTACCTCCACACCGAGGAAGATGACCGCGACCAGCAGCACTATGACCAGAAAATAGAACAGTATCGCCCCGCTTTCCCATAGGGAAGGATTGATGATGAAGATTATCAATGCCCCGAGTCCGAAAGCCGTAAGCATCCAGATGAACTGTTTGCCGCTGTTCGCCGTGAAATCGAAAAGTCCGCTGATATCGGAACCGTGCACTGCCGCGTAGATGTTCGCCCAGCCGATGAATACCAGAGCCAGATATATGAATATCAGCTTCCAGTCGTATGCCTGTCCAATGCTTCTGCTGCTGTAATTTCCCATATCAGTATGTTTTTACACGTGACATAAGGTTTCCTTGAAGCACTCTGTCCTCCAAAGGCCGCCGCTCTGCGCTGATCTCGCCTTTCAGGTATTTTTCCACAAGCAGTGACGCTATAGGGCAGGCCCACGTGGCACCGAAACCGCCATTTTCAATGTAGGCCGCAACTGCAATCTTTGGATTGTCCTTGGGCGCGAAGCAGATGAACACGGAGTTGTCAGCTCCACGTGGATTCTGGGCGGTGCCGGTCTTTCCGCAGATGTCCAGGCCTTCCACAGCCGCGATACTTGCAGTCCCTCCCGAGCCGAAGCCGCTGTTCACAGCCCTCCACATACCCTGGGTCACTTTCTTGAACTGGGACGTGTCCACCATCGTGTATTGGCGTTCCTTGTATTTATTGTCGATTTTCAGGGAGTCCGAATCCTTGATGATATGCGGAATGTAATAGTATCCCCTGTTGGCCACGATCGCGCACATATTGGCAATCTGAAGTGGTGTCACGCCGATTTCGCCCTGCCCGATGGACAGAGATATGACTGTGGTGAACTTCCAGCCGTTCTTGCCGTAGATGCGGTTGTAATAGGATGAAGTAGGAATCGTTCCGCCGAGCTCTGCAGGGAAGTCACTGCCCAGTTTGCGGCCGAGTCCGAAACTCTGTACATAGTCGTGCCATTTGTCAAGCGCCTCGCCCGGTCCGCTGTACTTCTTGTTCTCCAGCACATTCTTCATGACGTAGCAGAAATATCCGTTGCAGGACATCATGATGGCCTCTTCGAGGTTCAACGGGGAACGGTGGTTGTGGCAGCCGAGCTTATGTTTTCCGTATGGATAACCCTTGTAGCAGGGATAAGTGTATTCCGGTTTGAGAACGCCCTCCTGAAGGCCTATAAGACCGTTTACGAGTTTGAAAACGGAACCTGGAGGATATGGCGCCTGCACGGCCCTGTTGAACATCGGCTTGTGCGGATCGCTTACGATTTCGCTGTAGTGCTTTCCTATGTCGGCGAGCATTTCCACGTCGATGCCCGGGCTGGACACCATTGTCAGAATCTCTCCTGTGGACGGTTCGATGGCCACGAGACTGCCGACTTTATTCTGCATCAGCTGCTGTCCGTATTGCTGAAGGTCCGCATCAATAGTCGTGACCACGTCTTTCCCGGGTATGGCTTCCTTGTCGAGCTCCCCGTCCTTGTACCGTGACTGGATCTGGTTCCTCGAGTTCCTCAGATATATCTGATATCCCTTTTCGCCGCGCAATTCCTTCTCCCTGGCCGCTTCAATGCCGGTTTTCCCAGCATAGTCTCCCGGCCTGTACTCGCCAGGGTGCTTCTTGATGTAGGACTGGTCCACTTCGGAGACGTAGCCGAGAAGGTTTCCTCCTGCATTGACAGGATAGTCACGGATGCTTCGGACCTGGCCCTTGAATCCCGGAAACTTATACTGGACTTCCGCGAATTTCATATAGGTCGTGGACGGAATCTGCTTGAGCATGACAGTTGACTGGTAGCCGATCCGCTTGCGGTCCCTCCGGTAGGTCTTCATCTTGTCGCGGATGAAGTCACTGCTTACTCCGAGCACGTCGGACAGGAGCAGCGTATCGAAAGGCTGCACTTCCTTCGGGGTCACAAGGATATCGTACGCCACCTTGTTCCCGACAATGATCTTTCCGTTACGGTCATAGATGATGCCTCGTGTAGGATAGACGATGTCATAGACCATCGAGTTGTTGGAGGCATTGATCTTATACTTGTCGTCAATGATCTGGATGACGAAAAGCCTGATGAGCAGGATGCCGGCTACGATGAACAGGCCGGCCTTAAGCCGATTGACCCTTGAAGAATACATCACTTTCTCTCGTTAGGGTCCAACAAATTCGCGAGGAACAGTGACGCGACAACGCCTGTGAGCCAGGACAATGCGAATCTCAGCAGAATGAACGGCCAGTCCCTCACCGACGAGCCGTCAGCCCAGATGTAGATGAAAAGGAAGATGAATTGACCTATGGCAAGGGCCGAAAAAAGCTTTGTGGCTCCGAACTTCATCATTGACACGTCCTCTCCTGTCGATACGAGCTCATTTCCGAAGACAATGTTGCAGATGAAACGTCTGGAGGCGGCCACCGGAACGAGTGCAAGGGCATTGAGTCCGACGACTCCTTCAGCAAGGAAATCCACGGCGAGTCCGGACGCGAAAGCTATCAGCATTGCCGGCAACGTCCCGATTCTGGTAGGAAGCAGAAGAATGATGCACGGTAACAGACTCAGAGTTATGTAGGGACTGATATAGAAATAGTTACATATCAGCAGCTGGACTCCGAGTATGATGAAGAACATAAGAAAGTAATTCTGCTTCATTTTTTACCTCCTATGATTTTTTTGCCTTCTTCCAGTGATTCTATCTCAGCCAACTCCTTGTTTGTGACAAGTGTGACATACCTCAGCGCGGAGAAATCCACAAACAGTTCCACTGACACTTCGTATGTGGCTCCGTTCACGATTTTTCTTTCGCCTGTGACTCCAAGAGGAATGTCCGGCGGGAATATGGATGAATAGCCGCTTGTGTAAACAGTATCTCCCGGCTCGAATTTGTATTGGAGCGGTATCTCCTTGAGGACTGCGCTGTCGTTATGCCTTCCGTCCCAGCACATCGGTCCGGCAGCTCCGTCATTGCCGATTCTCGCACTTACGCTGAACTCTGCGTTGAGGAAAGAGATGGCATATGAATAATGTCTGCTGACCGCATCCACGATTCCGATCACGCCGTTGTTCGTAATCACGCCTGTCTGCGGCTTCACGCCATCATCGGAGCCCTTGCCGAGAATCAGGTAGTTGTGCTGCTTGTTCAGGCTGTTCTTCACGACAGGAGCCGGCATGAAACCGAACTTGTCGGAAATCATTGACAGCCTCTTTCGAGACAATGAATCAAGCTTGGCGCTCTCCAACTGCCTTTCCAACAGGGAAATTCTGCGGTTCAGTTCGAAGATGTCCTCCGTGAGTTTCTTGTTTTCCTTGGAAAGCGAGAAATATCTCGAAATGGATTCAGTGCATCCCCAGACCTTTCCTGTCACGCCCTGCAGTGCCTTGGTCACGAAGAAATTCTGGACTGTGCTGCTGTTGCGCAGCATACTAAGTGCGGCAATCTCCAATGAAATGAAGACTGCCGTATTCAATATTATCAGAAATATGTTTCCCCTTTTCCGCATCAGCGCTTAAGGAAAGAGCAGTTTCCGATGTGTTTCAATGCAATGCAGGTTCCTCTTGCCACCGCGTGGAGCGGATCCTCAGCTACGTGGAAAGGAATATTGACCTTTTCTGTCAGACGTTTGTCAAGTCCTCGGAGCAATGCACCGCCACCAGAGAGGAAAATACCGTTTTCTACAATGTCGGAATACAGCTCCGGCGGTGTCTGTTCCAATACGTGGAGGATGGAAGCCTCGATTCGCAAGATGGACTTGTCCAGACAGCTTGCCATCTCCTGATAAGTGATGGTGGCCTCTACCGGGTGAGCAGTCATCAGGTTAGGTCCGTGTACCGTAAACGGTTCCGGAGCCTCTTCGAGGTTTGTCAACACTGAACCCACAGCCCATTTGATGGCTTCTGCTGAAGGCTCGCCAACACGGATATTGTGCTGCTGCCTCAGGTATGTCTGGATGTCGCTCGTGAAAACGTCGCCTGCCGTACGGATACTGTCCTGGACAACAATGCCTCCGAGAGAAATCACGGCAATCTCAGTGGTACCGCCACCTATATCGACTACCATGCTGCCCTTAGGGGCTTCCACCTCCAGTCCGATACCGAGAGCTGCGGCCATAGG
>ULLN01025906.1_pt1 | contig 12616 bp, 11 predicted proteins | sample 1951401 | NCBI WGS metagenome assembly ULLN01 (sample SAMEA4835525, study PRJEB28245) | human gut metagenome | biome: gut microbiome; material: fecal sample | place: Denmark | collected 2008 | reverse complement strand
TTAACAAATGTCCGGCAAACAACCCGGCAAGAAGGATTTTAATTATTTTTATCGGCATAAGAGTTCCCTAATTTATTAAAAATAGTCAGCGATACAACAAATATTCTAATAGATGTAGCAACAAATAATATTTTTTCTTCGTTTCCGGACTTCTAACACTATTTTTTTCTTTTAATAATATTAACGATTCTTCGAATGGCCTTCTTTTGTTTTGGACATAACTTTATAAATATATATGCATATACACCCCCACAAAAACCAATATAATTGGTAATAATCTTTAACTAAAAATAAATAATCTACCATTCCATGTACAAGCATAACAACAATAGCTAAAAAATACGCTAAAACAAAATCATCTTTTTTAATAAAACTACTCAAAAATTTAAACTGAGAATAAATTAAAAACAAAAATGAACAAATTCCTATTAAACCTGTTTCAACGAATATATGTAAAACCAAATTATGTGGAGACATTAAATTTGGTTCTTTGGCGTAATCACTTATATAACCATTTTCTATATAAACTTTATTAAAATTATGCAACCCTACTCCTGTAATTGGATAATCTTTTATCATTTCTATTGAAGAACGCCAAAGCAACAGTCTGTCTCCGCCTATTCTATTTTCTATTAATTCATCAGAGTTTTTAAATATTTCTGTATAACGTGTTGATAGATCAATATTTGTAACATTAAAAAACACTACTAATACTGCTATTGCTAAGTATACATACTTTTTTACAAGCAATTTCTTTAAGTCATAATATTTAAAGGTGCACAATAAAATTAACATAAAGGCCGTTGCCAGAAAAGCACCTCTAGAACCAGTTAAAAATATTGCATATATAATCAATAAAGATAACAGCATATTTATATATTTATTATTAATTTGTTTATTTAACAAAACAAACGGTAATATAAAAGCCAAACTACCTGCTGCTGCATTAGGAAATTTTATAAAAAAACTTATAGCTCTCAAATTGCCTTCAACTATACTATTCCAATATATACCCACCGTTGTTAATAAAGACCAAATTAACACACTCCAAAATATTAATTTAGGAATTTTATTTCCAATAGTATATCCAAGCAAAAGTGCTCCTATAAACGGTATCGCCATCCACTTAAAATAATGATCAGCAAAATTAAACGAAGTATTAATATCAACGGAGAAAAAACTAATAACCAAAATGCAGAAATCAAAAATTATCATAGGAATAAGTATATTTTTAAAATAACTAAATTTTATTTGTCTGTAGCATTTATTTTTAATAATAAAGGTAATGTTTAACAAAATACCCAATATTAAACTCACATTTATTGTTTCCTTTATGCCAAATAAATATCCTATCGATACTAATATAAAGAATAAAGGAAAGAATAATTCAAAAAAATTTTTTCTTAATATCATTTTAGCTTTTTCCTAATACCTTTCTCTATACCACCTATGTTTTTTTCATAAACTACAATTACCTTGAATAAAAACAAACAATTTATAAGGCTCCAAAGTTTAATTTTTTTTGAAAATTTTAATTGGCAATATTTATCTATTAAATCTTTATTTAACCTTAATTCTTCTAATATTTTATTTTTCAAATCATCATAATTTCTCTCAAACAACAAAGTTTCATACATACTAAATAACGATTTTGAAAAGCCTGTTATATAATATTTCAGTAAATGAGGCACATTTTGTTTAAGAAAATTCAATCTATCAACATATACATAATATATGTCATATAATTTTTCAGTATTATACTTTTTATTACTTTCTGTTATGCTACTCTCTCTCTTTAGGTAATAATATAGTGCTTTTGGATTATATATAACTTTTTTAGAATTATAAAATAAATGAAATAATATTTCTGCATCTTCGCCTATTCTTTTATTTGAAAATGTAATATTATTAAACATTTTTTTATTAAATAGCTTATTTGTTAAATGGCTTGAAAAGTAATCCTGTAAATACATTATAAATACATTCTCATCTTCAAAAATTTGTTTATCCTTTAATTTCGCAAAATATAAACTTTTTTCACCAGATAGTTCAACTCTATAAGAAGTACAAATAGCTATATCACTGCTGCTTTCACTAATATCCTTATATAATATTTCAAACATTCTCTCATCTACATAATCGTCAGGGTCAACAAAGCCAACATATTTTCCACTTGCAGCTTCCATTCCTGCACGCCGAGCTAATCCAACACCTTTATTAACTTGATGAATAACTTTAATTCTATTATCTACAGCTGCATATTCATCACAAAGATTTCCACTATTATCAGTAGATCCATCATCAACTAAAATTATTTCTATATTTTTATATGTTTGATTAATAACTGTATCTATGCATCTTTGGAAATATTCTTCAACATTATAAACAGGAATAATTATACTTATCAGATTATCCATTATATTTCTCCTATAAATTAATTAATTTATTTATTGCATATTGTATATACCAATAAGCCATTTCTTTGTACAAACTTTCTTTTTTTGCTAATCTTGCAAATTTATGCATATATTTATATTTATTTTTCTTCATATCAAAAGGTGTAATAAGTAGATTATCACGCCAATTAGACTGTTCTTTTACTGCATTGTACTGCTTAACTGCATCAATGCATTGAACCCATGAATGCCATGGTTTACTTGCGCCAATAAAATGGCAAATCTTTACTTCTTTTGGCAAGCATTCAGCACTTGGCTTTTTACTCTTATCCATCAATCTTGATAAACTATAATTGTAGTTATAATATTTATCAAGCCAAATAATATTTTTATCTAAAACTATATTTAAAATATCCTGGTCTAAAAACTGGTACACTTTTTCCGTTGCCTTTTTTATACAAATTGGCGTATAATCATTTTTATTCCATTTTTCTAAATCAACAAACATTACTCCAGAATTAAAATACTTCTCCGTTCCAACACGCTTTGCCATATCATTGCCGTAGGCGTCTTCAATAACCACAGCACATTTGCTGTTCATATCAACATTCCAAAATTCAGCAATACTACCCTTCACCAAAATATCGGAATCTAAATACAGCACTTTATCAATATTATTAGCTAATTCGCTATAAGCAATAAACCTAAAATATGTAGCTATTGAAATATGGTCATTTCCGCCCATATTACTGGAAAAGTTTTTAAGCAAATCTAAATCAAGATAATAAATTATTATATTTGTATTAAACTTTTCAGTTGTCGCTTTAACTTTTGCAATATCCTGCTCGCTTATATCATCGCAAAAGATATGAAAGGTAAAATTTTCGCTCGGATTGCTTAATAAAATTGATGTAAGTGTTACACCGCAGTATTTTATATAGTTTTTATCACCGCAAAGCAGTATGTGTTTTGTATTTTCTTTATTATTTTCAAATTCAATAACTTTACTAACGTAGCTCATCTTTTCACCTTCTTGGCGCAAATATTTTCATCAATTTTTATCAATTCTTCTGCACATTTTATTACGCTAAATTTTGCTTTTACTTTTTCTTTGGCGTTTGCTGCCATTGTTAAATATTGCTGGTAATTATTATAGGCATCTTCAATACTTTTAGCCAATGCTTTAGCATCTCCTGCCTGCACTATTGTGCCGTCGCTTCCGTTTGTTATTATCTCGCCCTGAGCACCGCTGTTAGTGGTTATAACCGGCACACCGCAGTACATAGCTTCGCACAATACAAGCCCAAAGGCTTCTTTTACAACAGAAGGCAATACAAAAAGATTCAATTTTTTATAATAACGCTCCATATCTTTTTGATTGCCTAAATATTTTATGCGGTTTTGCAAGTTATGCCCATCAATAAACTGCTGTATTTGTTTCAAATAGTTTTTTTCATCCGTGCCTGCCAGCTGCAAATATATATTATCGTACTTTTCCGATAATCTTCCAAATGCCTCTAATAATACATCTATTCCCTTATTGTTGGCAATACGGCCAGCATAACCAATGGTAAATTTATCTAGCTCTTTTTTTATATTTTTATATTTATTAAATTTTTCTGTATCAATACCGTTGTAAACAAGGTGATATTTTTGTTTTTCGGCTTCTGTAAGACCTTGTATTTGCAAATCATATACCAGACGCGATACACAAATAAAAGCATCTGCGTTTTTACGCTGCCAATTATGGTAAAAATCATGCTTGGCAGGCAGAGCATTATGTTTAAACATAACTACTTTAGCACCTGTTAAAAATTTAAGCAGCAAGCACATCTGCATAGCATGTCCGCTGTGGCAGTTAATAATATCCACATGCTGCTTTTTTATAAAATCTGCCATGCCGCTTACTGCAAAAAGCCCGGCGGCAGTATATAAATTAAAGGTTACAACCTCTGCGGCTTCAGCAAAGCGCTGCTGCATAGCGGCGTTGGTTTTATCAACGGCAATATAAACTTTTACGCCAAGCTTTTTCATTGCTTTGGCGGTATCATAAACATACTGCTCGCCGCCGCCCCATACTTTTGCAATTACTATGTTTAAAACGCAAATATCCTTCATTAGTTGTCTTTCCGTTTATCGTTCATTTTATTTATAATCTTTTTGTAAATTTGAGTAAATTCTTCGGTGGTTTCTGGTATAAATACCGACTGCGGATATTTTTTCTGAAAACTTCTAAAGAATTGGTCATCTTCCTGATAACTTTTGTTGCCGTCGTAGACAATTTTATACAAGAAAATCATCGGTATATCTTCACGAGAATCGGCAAAAATCATTTTATATGTGCATAAGGCGGTAGAGCTTACCGTTACCCAAATATTATTGTTAAAACGGCAGTTATCCATAAAAACTTCCCAAGGTATTTTTAAATTGGGCGCCATAGCACATTTGCTTTTTTGGTAATCTGCCACAAAGCTAAGCGGGCTGCGCGGGTGCAGCTTTACCATAACGTCGTTACCGCCACTGTTATCTGCCGTTATTCGGAACATTTGCATTTTGCGTTCATAAAAAGCGCTTTCCTTTTTATGCTTTTTATATGGGTTATGCAAAAGCAGCATCATAAATTTATTAAGGTGCTTAAAATATTCCGGCATCGGGTCCCAGTTTTGGTCAAAAAAGATAACTTTATCTTTTAAAAGCAGGCTGCCGCTATCGTCATGCGGGTAATTACTGTCGTCTTTAAAATCAAAAACCTTATTAATTACTGCCCGGAATTTTTCATCGCTGTAATCAATTTGGGGAATTTTATAAATTCTATCCTGCCAGCCTTCGGCATAATAGTTTGCAAGCTCCGGCGCATACAGGTAGATATCGCTTACGGGGAAATTAGTTTTTAAAATAGAACGCCAATAAGTGCTGGTGCCCTCGTCCAAAAGGTTTATTTTGCATTTGCCGCCTGTTTCTTTTAAAATCTGTGTTACACAGTCAACTACAAGCGAGCGTTTATCAAGGCAGAACACTTCGTCATAAGCGGCAAAATCCATTTCCCCACCCAATACAATTTTAGCGTTAATTCTGTAAGCTTCGCCGCTGAATTTAGAGCGCAGCTTATAAACGGCTTCGTTAACAGAAGTTACAAGCGCTACAGCAAAGCCTTTGTTTGTTTTCCCCTCTACAGTTGAACGCACATACTGATGTAAGCCTTGTATTCTTGAATTGTTAAATAAATAAATTTTTTCAAAAATACCGGTAGCGGCAAGTCTTTCGGCAAGCTGTTCATTACCTTCTTTATTAGTTATAAAAAATAAATCTGCTTTTTTATTTTTAAATTTTGACAGCTGTAAATTTAAAGCATTTAAAATTTGAAAATCTGTTAAGCATAAATATAGATTTTTCATCGCTATTCTCCCATTTTATTCTTTTATAATTATACCACACTACATTATTGGCGGTACTATTTTTTGCCGTTCTGTGCTATAATTTAACAGGATATTTTTATTGGAGTGATTTATGTTGATGAACGAATATCTTATTTTAGGATTAGTTTTATATATACTTCCGTATTTATTTTATCTAAAGGTTTCGCACGGGCTGGGGCACAAGGCCGAATATTTGCAGTTAAGGCGCTTTTTTCCCTGCGCAGTGCTGCCGGTTATCCCTTTATACTGTGCAAGCCTGCCGGTTACAAGCTCCATATTTATTACAAGCCTTATTATCGGCATTATGTGGATTATTACTTATCCGCTGTTTTATTTTTTAACCAACCGTAAAGTGTCGTCGGATTTTGGCTTTCATTTTGATATTGTATTTGGTTTGTACGTTATTGGCTGGCTGATGTCGCTAAAGGTTTTAGTAATTAACTTTAACCTGCTTCCGCAGCTTGTTTTACCGGTTATTGCAACTGTCGAATTTTTAATTTGCGCTGTTCCGGTTGCGCAGTGGGTATATTATTATTTATACGGCTCCTGCGTAAGCGAGGACGGTATGAGTATGATTCAGGACACCCATTACAATGAAATTATTGAGTTCTTTAAATCGTTTTCCATCATCTTTAACATTTGCATTTTTGCGCTGGCAATTTTAATTTACGCCTTTATGGTATACGCTAACCTACAATATCCTGCTGTTAGCATGGAGCTATGGCAGGCAGGGCTTACCGCCGCTGTATTTGCCTTTTTAACGGTTTACCTGTGGCTTTCGGAAAGAGCAGCTTTTCGCCGGACCGGCTTTGTAGAATTGTGGCTTGATGTAAAAGAATATATGGCGACTACATTACTGTATCAAACCAATATGCAGGAACGCATAAAGGATTTAACAGTCACTCCTTCACAACCGCAATTCAGCAAGCCTTATACAATTATTATGGTTATCGGCGAATCTGCTTCGCGTGATTATATGAGCGCTTTTACTGATTATCCGGTAGAAACAACGCCATGGCTTTCAGCAAAAAAGGCTGACGAACATTTTATTTTATATCCAAATTCATATTCATGCGAGGCAAATACCGTACGCTGTCTGGAACGTGCTTTAACGGAGTTCAATCAGTATAACAACAAACAATTTTATACTTCATGTTCTATTATTGATATTGCACATAAAGCCGGTTACACAACGCATTGGTACAGTAATCAGGGTCATTTGGGAAGTGCTGATACGCCTGTAACTTTAGTTGCCAACACCTCCGGTACAGCTAAATGGACAAAACAAAATTTAAACCAGGTACAATATGATGAAGCTTTGCTCGATTATCTGGACGAAGTTGACCCAACAAAAAATAATTTTGTCGTTATTCATTTAAAAGGTAACCACTTTAACTTTATCAACCGTTATCCGCAAAACTTTGCCAAATTCAGCGAACCAGGGAAATATGATTTAATACCTAATTACATCGATTCCATTCGTTACACGGATTATATTCTGCAAAAAATTTGGGAATACGGCACGCAAAAATTAAATTTGCAGGCAATGTTGTATTTTTCAGATCATGCAACCATACCTGATAAGCGCCGTGCGCCTGATTTTGGTGGTTTTGGTACCGTCCGCATACCAATGTTTACTTATTTTTCTGATGAATATATGGCAAAGTTTCCGCAAAAAGTTAATACCCTGCGGCAAAACGAAAAGCAATATTTTACCAATGATCTTGCTTACGATTTAATGTGCGGCATTTTTAATATAAAATCCAATCATTTTGACGAAAGCAATTGTTTTGCATCGCCACTTTATAAATTTACACGCGAAACTTTAAAAACCAATTTAGGCAAAATTGATATTAAAGATGATAACAACTAAAAAACGGTAAGGCTTTTAATCAGCCTTACCGTTTTTTCTATAAAATTCATTCAATTTTAAATATTTCATCATTGTATATATAAAATGCAGCATACTCGAATACAATCCGCTCCAGCCATCAATAAAACCAGCTTCTACAATATATGCCCTAAAAAATCCGTATGCTGCATGAAAGAATGCACTGCCTACACTGGATTTTTTATTTCGCGTATATGAATCTTCCGCCCAGATGGATGTATAATGTCCGGCTTTCTCCCACCAGTCCTGCCAATTTTCATAGGTATAATGTTCAATATAACCTTTTAAACGTTCTTTAGGCATTTCACATATTGAGCGTTCATGCACTTTTCCTTCCCAACGAACTCTGTCTGTACGGAACATTCTTATAACTTCATCCGGCTTAAAAATGCCATGCTTATATTTAAAGCCAAAAGCATGTATACGCCGCAACATAGAATACTGCTTTTCTTCATTTTTAGTAAGTACATTTTCTATAGCAAAAATAAGATCCGTATCTAAAAATTCATCAGCATCCAGGTACAAAACCCACGGCGTTGTTACATGCTGCAAAGCAAAATTACGCTGCGCTGCGAAGTCATTATCCCACGCACGGTAAACTACTTTTGCTCTGCAGCTTTCAGCAAATTCAACAGTTTTATCCGTACTGCCGGAATCAACAATTAAAATGTTGTCAGCACATTTTTGTGCATTTTGTATAACTTGCCTTATTGTTTTTTCTTCATTTTTAGTTAAAATTATTACTGTTAAATTATTTTTCATTATAACACCCATTTAATTATAACATAAAATCAAAACATCTACGAAAATATTTGCTTTTTTCTATTTTTAGCTTTACAATAAAAATATATTAATTTAAATAGCTTTTATTTATAATTAACAAATTTTTAAAATTGGGGTATTTTTATGTTAGATAAACAAATTCTTCAACTCGATGACACTTTGCTTTATGGTCAAGGTTCTCATAAAAAATGTTTTTTACATCCCCATAATAAGAATCTGTGCATCAAGCTCGCGTACAATCGGGGGGGGGACAGAAAGACCTGCTTCGTGAAATAAATTATATTGATGTTTTAAACAGACGGCATAAAGATTATAGTATTTTGCCACAGTATTTTGGAAAAATCGAAACAAATTTAGGTACAGGCTATGTATTTGAGATAATTCGTGACTATAATGGTAATAAAACACAAACTTTAGAAGATTTTATAACTTCACCAACCATTTTTGCCGAAAATTTTGATTTAATAGTCCATCTTTTAAAAAATCTAAAAAATGAACTATATAAAAACGAAATCATAACAATGGTACTGTTCCCAGAAAATATTTTATTTCAAAAAACAGATGAAAATACTTATCGCGTGCGTATAGTAAATGATATGGGAAGTGCCGTACTGATTCCACTTGAATATTATTTTACACACTTTGCACATACAAAAATAAAACGTCGCTGGAAAATGTTTTTAAATGTTTTGCGTAATAAATACGCATCTCATTTATCTGAAAAACTTATTGAAGAAATCAAATAACAAAACTTTTACAAAAGCATCTTTGATATAAGATGCTTTTTGCTTATTTCAATAATTGCCAATAAGCAAATTTAGTTATATAATTTATTTAAAGTGTGTTTAAGGAGCTTTGACATGGACTTTAGTTATGCAACATATAAAAATATCGTTGATTTGTTACATGAAAATCATTACGAAATTGCTGATTTTAAAAATTACAACCAATTTAAACGACCGGCAATTTTAAGGCATGATATTGATTTTTCTATTGAAGACAGCTATAATTTTTCGCTGTTTGAAGATTCGCTCGGCGTAAAATCAACCTACTTTGTACTTTTGGCAACCGGTTTTTATAACCCAATGCTGAAAGAAAACCGGATTATGCTTAAAGATATGCTAAAACGCGGTTTCAGCATTGGACTGCATTACGACACTACAGCCTACGAAGGTGATATGTCCGCTTCAATTCAAAAAGAAAAAAGCATTTTGGAAAATATTCTGGATGCTCCTGTTGATTTATTGTCCTTTCACCGCCCTGCTCCGGAAGTTTTGGAAAACAATCTCACTTTTAATGGTATGATAAACGCTTATTCTAATGTGTTTTTTAAGGAATTTAAATACTGTTCAGATTCACGCTTCTTTTGGCGTGATAATCCTATTGATACTATAAAAAGCAATAAATATGACAAACTGCAAATTTTGACCCATGCATTTGCATGGCATAGTACCGATTTTCCCGCCGGGTATACTTATCGCAGGTTAATTGATAAAGCAAGTTGGGAACGTTATACTTATTTAACTAAAAATATACGAAATCCTGAAGAATTTATTACTGAAAAAGAAGCCATCAACAGATGGGGAATAAAAGGAGATTTTACCAATGCTTAAAATTTATGACGATTTAATTAATAAAAAAGCAAATCTTTCTGTTATTGGCCTTGGCTATGTTGGCATGCCATTAGCCGTTGCTTTTGCCAAACATTTAAATGTAATTGGCTACGATTTAAACAGCGCTAAAATTGATTTATACAAATCAGGCATTGACCCCACTAAAGAAGTCGGCGACGATGCAATAAAAAATACAACCATTCAATTTACTACTAATCCGGAAGATTTGCGCAAAGCCAAATTTCATATTATCGCCGTACCTACGCCTATTAACCAAGATAAAACACCTGATTTTAAACCTATTATCGGTTCAAGTACTATTTTAGGGCAAAACTTAACCAAAGGCTCTGTTGTAGTTTATGAATCAACCGTTTACCCCGGCGTTACGGAAGATATTTGCATACCTATTTTGGAAAAAGAATCCGGCTTAAAATGCGGCGTGGATTTTAAAATCGGCTATTCGCCGGAACGTATTAACCCTGGTGATAAACTTCATCGTTTGGAAAACATTAAAAAAATTGTTTCCGGCATGGATAAAGACACCCTTGAAGCAATTGCTTCTGTTTACGAACTTGTAATAAAGGCCGGAGTACACAAAGCATCAAGCATCAAAGTTGCTGAAGCTGCTAAAGTTGCTGAAAACAGCCAGCGTGATATAAATATTGCTTTCATGAATGAACTGGCTATGGCTTTTGACAAAATGGGTATTGATACAAACGAAGTTGTTGATGCTATGAATACAAAATGGAATGCTTTAGGATTCCGCCCCGGGTTAGTTGGCGGCCACTGCATTGGCGTTGACCCATATTATTTTGTTTATGAAGCAGAAAAACTTGGTTACCACAGCCAGATTATACTTTCAGGGCGTCAGGTAAATGATGGTATGGGAAGCTTCGTCGCTGATGCAATTATTAAACAGCTTGTTTTAGCCGGTAAAGTTGTAAAAAATGCAAAAATCGCCATTTTAGGTATTACTTTTAAAGAAAACTGCCCGGATGTCCGTAATTCAAAAGTTGTAGATATCATCAAACGGTTACATGAATATGGTATTGACCCTCTCGTTGTTGATCCATGGGCTGATGCAGCAGAAGTTGAACGGGAATACAAAATTAGATTAAATACCATGGACGAAATAAAAGAACTTGACTGTATTGTTTTAGCTGTTGCCCATAAAGAATTTGCCGAACTCGGTTTAGATAAAATCAATACTTTCTTTAGAGAAATGCCAAACGGTGAAAAAGTAATTATCGATATAAAAAATCTTTGCAAGATTGAAGAATTGCATACAAAAGGATACCGCTTCTGGCGTTTATAAAATTATTAAGTAAAAAATGGAGCATATCAATTATTGATATGCTCCATTTTTTATAATTTAAATCTTATTTTTAGTACTGTATACCAGAAATAACATTTTATTGCTTTTATAGTTTCACCATGCTTGGAATAAAATTTACCTGCTTGTTTATAATTATGGTAATTTTTAGGCTTTTTAGGCGGCAAAGGATCATCAATATTATCCCAGAAAGAAATTTCCAAATATTTACGCCATATTTTATCATATTCTGTTAAAGCAATATCCCATGGTTTTTCGCGTCCGAAGAAATGATAAATAATGCATCCTTCGGGAACTTTACTGCCATCAAATCCCAAATGATTAAATCTGTCATCAATAAATTTTATATCCCCATCCATAACAAGATTTAAAACATCCTGGTCATGACAAGTAAATTTCTCAGCCGGGACTCCCTGATAAGCAAAACATTTCTCTGTTATATTATTGGCTTCCCACTTATTTACATCAATCCATAATGCACCGGAATTAAGATATTTACCGCTATTTAATCCAAGATAAGTGCTGCGCATATGTGAAGCTTCAGGTAAATCAGCTGCTGCAGCTAAAATTTTATCACCCAAATCAATTTCCATAAAAGGACGCATACAGTTAATGCAAATCAAATCAGCATCAATATATAAGAACTTATCTGTTACTTTCTTTAAAACCTTAGGCATATATAAACGGAAAAAACTTACGCGTTTGAAACGCGCATGTTTAATATGAAAATGGCTGAAAGGTTCCATATCCATAATATATACAATGCAGTTTTGTTTATATTTTTCAGCAGTTTGTTTTACTTTTTGTAAATCTTTTTCGTCTGCCTCATCCGTAAAAATATGAAAAGTAAAATTCATATCTTTATTATTTTCCAAAATAGAAGTAATAGTTACACCTGTCGGCATAAAAAAATTAATATCTATATTAAAAGCTATATGCATCATAGGCTTATCGCCGGAGGCATATTTATATTCATATGTTTTTTGTACAATTTTTTGTTTTTCAAAATACTGCCGCGTAAATTTTTTAGCAGATTCTTCATTAATTTGTACTTTCATTTTTTACTCCTACTGACCTAGCAAATTAAAACTAACTGCCTATCTATTTTCCAACATTTTCTCTGCTGCTTCGATAACCTGCGTTACCGTAAGCCGCGTCATGCACTGCATATCGTCACATTTATG
>ULLN01005418.1_pt1 | contig 13402 bp, 7 predicted proteins | sample 1951401 | NCBI WGS metagenome assembly ULLN01 (sample SAMEA4835525, study PRJEB28245) | human gut metagenome | biome: gut microbiome; material: fecal sample | place: Denmark | collected 2008 | reverse complement strand
GAATTTCCGTAGTTACAGAGGATGTTCCCGTAGTTCCATTAATATTTCCATCCAGTTTTAGGCAAGTTTCTATTCTATCAGGATTACTCTTTTCTTCAACTGTTGGTATGCTCCAACCATTATCCTTCCATCCTTTTGCAATAACATCAGCGCCAGTTCCTCCTTTCTCACCAATTCCCAAGAATACAAACATCTTTTGGATTACAGGGTTTCTGCATACACTATGTCCTCCTTCATAGTATTCTTCCATGCTGATAAGCATTGTACCAGGATTTGACAAAACAATACGGTCGAAGTATCTGTCAATCACAATATTGCCCCTTACCGTATATGCTGCATGAATCAAACTGTTGGCAAAAGCCTCACGCAAAGCTACATGAGCCGTGGTTGTATTATTCCTCATCTGATTGTTGTCAAGACTGAAAGGCACGGGCAAAGCGTGTTGCAATAAAGGTAAGACACGAGTGAAAAACTGATAAAGGTTGGCTTCCCATGTTCCATCGGGATATATACGGTTTGTCCAACGTACCTGAAGGTCGTCACTCAAATGCTCACGATAGTCTGGGAAAAACTCTTGGCAGCACTCTGGGTCGGTAATACTGTTAGTCTTGCCAAACATCAGCATGCCAGCAACAGTGAATCCTTCCGTTGATGTGGCTCTATCTTTACGATAGGCACCTATGATTTCCAAAAACCTTTTGTCATCAAGCTCTGTCCAAGGATGGTTTTCATGCTTAATATCGTACGCACGACGATATTGGTGGAGAGTAGGTATGTCAATGTCATCCATGGAATAGCCCCTTAAAATTCGGGAGTCTGCTGACGCCCTCATGTTATTGGCATCCGAGTACATTTGCTTTATTTCATCATCACTGCAGAGATAGTCACCTTCATCCCTGCGCTTATAAGTATGTCCAAACGGGGTAAGTGTAAGGTGGATGGGGCGCAAGTCATATTGTGCACGAGGGATTCTGAAGACAAGTAGATATTGCCCTCCGTCAGTCTTTATTTCTTCGATGTCACTCTCTACCAACAACGGAATGTTCACACACGACTTATTGTGTGCATCATCCCAAAACTGTTTTCTGTATTTTGCTATAAGTTCTTCAGAAAGACCATCTGGTGTGAACTTATGATTTTTCTCCTTCACTCCCAACACAATCGTTCCACCATTGGTATTGGCCAAGGCTGAAAAAGAACGCCAAAATTCAGCTTTAGGGAAACCGCCAGCAGCTGACTTATATTCCACTTCTGAATTCTCCTTCAGTTGGAGCTTTAAACGTATTTGATCTGATATGTTCATAGTGCTCGAATTTTGTTATAGCCAAAACTTCGTTTTTGGGGTATATCATTTAATTTTTTGTATTTATAGCGGATATCCTCATGAAGGACAACGACAAAGTTGAAACCTACAAAAGCAATAAATCATTAACCTTTCATGAATATCAAAGTCATAAGAGCCAATAAACCTATAATTAAAATCCAGCGATTTATATTTATGGCACTTCTCGTTAATTCAAATTGAGCATCTATGGAGCCCTTCAAGTTTTCTATATCTCCCTTTATACCATCGCAAAGTTCTTTTGTTCCAGCTAAAACCGAATTTTGATTATCAAGTTTCTGAATTGCCTTAGAAACATCTTCGATGATTTCTTCTGACTTTGTTTTCAAATCCGAAGCATGATTCTTCACCTCTTCCACGATTGCTGCAGCGTGTGATTTAACAGAAGATGGTAGCACTTCAAGTGAGGACTTGACACTTGCAAGAGTTATTTTTTGCGAGTCTTGCGAGGTTTTCAATTCTGTAGCAAGAATATCAACTTTCTTTTCTACTTCATTTACCTCTTTAGTTGCCTTGTTCAAGACATCTTGAAGAGAATTAAGTTTATTAACTTGAATCCGCAACTTCTCGTTCTCGGAGCCAAAACTCACAATCGTTTCCGCAATTTTTTCATCAAAGCTTTTAATTGCAAGCTTAACTTCTGCGTTGAATTTGTTGATTACGCAATCACAAGATTTTTGATAGTATCAACAGCCGAATCAAGTTCAGACGTTTTGTTACCTTGATAATTGCGTATCTCTTCAATAAATGCAGAAATATCTTTGCCCATAGAACTGAGAGATTCAGAATATCTCCCAATGATTTGTTGTAAACTTTCGCTTGTGGCAATCGTTTCCTCCACCTGTTTCTTGGCAGATTCAACTTCAGCAAGGTTGGTTTCAAGGCGTTCCAAAGCCGCATTAATATCGTATGCCATGTGTCTTATTTGTTTTTATTGTTATTTTTTTGTTGTCTGTTTTTACGTATTTTCCAGTGAAGTCATTAAACTTCTTCTCATGAATAAAAAGCATTAATGCCTCCTTGCCATTTTTAATAAGATCCTCTTTGATGAATTCTTCTTTCGCTTTATGAGCAAGAATATCATTAAATCGGTCTACATACTTCCATATTTTACTTTTTTCTTTTTCGTAATGACATAAATCCATCGACATATCCATTCAGTGCATTGTTCTTTAGTGTGTCATTACTTCCAGCTCCTAAAAAGGCAATACAGTAAGTGAGTAGCAAAAGAAGAGACGCATTGTCAGGGTGTGCCCTTAGACATAGCAATGTAGCACCATAAAGATGTTTCAGATTGTCCACTTCACTTCCAGAGTTATCAATTGAGACTACTTCAATGTATTTGAGAACTGTGTCGAAATCTTCTTTTCCGTTCTCATCTGTGTCTTTGGAAAGTGAATAGCATTGTCCATTGACCTCGTAATCATGCCTTGCATATTTTGAATTGAAATACAAGTGGATAAACTCTTTCAGCCATTTGTCATTGTGATCGGCCTCTTGATGGGCAATACTATCCTCACAGGCTATGCGCATATCTTCAATAGCACGAAACCGCTTCTTTTCCAAATTATCGTATACGAATGCCGTAAGGAATCCTAAGCATTTGTCAAGGTAGTTGCGACCTTTTTGGGTATCTATTTGCTCAACCTTTTTATTGGCTTGTTCGAGAGAATAGTATTTCAAGAAGAAATTAAGCATAAAATGTTTGAACTCTTCTTCTGACCTATTTCGAATCTTCAGTTCGTATGTTTGCGATAAGTAATCAATGGTTACATCTTCAACCAAACCGATGCAGCATAAACGATAGATGGCTTTATCTGTATCATCTTTATCGCGCTTTTTGCAGAATAATTGTCTTAGTCCACTATATATGTTGTTTGCTGCGTGATATCTTAGCCATCTTGCATCTTCTGTGCATTTACTAATTTGCGCTATGAGCTCGTCAAAATCACCAATTTTATTTAGTTTCAAAATCCCATGTTTAGGCACACAGGACCAACCTTGTTGATTGGCAATATTTGCAATCTCTTTTTTGATGGATGCTTCAAACTGCTCAAAATCCTGTTGGACTTGATTCTCCCATGAAACTGTTACGTATACATAGCCATCTGCATTGGCTTTAGCCATGGCACTATAAATGCCTTCTTCTAAATTGTCCACACCTTCCAAAGGACGGAGAAGAGCACGTGCCGAATGGTCATCATATCCGCAGAGTATTTTTTTTAAAGACTCACAGATATTTTGGCATATAGTGTAGTCGAAATTGATGAAATTATATCGTGGGGAAAGATTATCCAGAAATATGTAACCATATTGCTTCTGATTGTTTTCCTTAGATTGAATTTTGACCGCATTTTTGTTGAGGTCAAGTTTCAGCAAAACATCATCATTTCCTGTTTCGTCAATGAGCAACCCTTGGACTTCCTGAAGGCGAGTTGGCTTGACATTGAGAATCCTGTCGGTCAATTCTATAAGAACAACTTTCTCTTTGTACAAGCCGCGGAAGGAGTTATTGTGAAACCATAGAACAATGTCCTTATCCACACTCTCAATGAACCCTTTTTCCTTGCATGTAGTCATTAGTTGCTGTGAAACGTCTTCGCCACAATTATTATCATTGCATAACGCAAGAAAATCTGAACGCAGCACAAACTTATTGACATAAGATTCCAACCATGTAGGGTCTACATTCAAAGTTTTAAGTATTGCAACACGAAGGTCATTAATTTTATCTATGGTAAGATGGATAAATTCTGAAGAGTCATACAAGATGTATGCTATAGCGTGTTTTTTGTCACGACCTGCACGTCCTGCTTCTTGTACAAAACTTTCAATGGATGATGGATGGTTGAAATTAATCGTAAATCGCACATTGGGTTTGTCAATACCCATACCAAAAGCTTTGGTTGCAACCATCAGGTTCAAATCATTGTCATTGAATTTACACATGGCACCTGTAGGTTTGTCACCACCAACAAAGGTGCCAATTTTCAATGAAGCTCCGCATTCTGCCTCCAAATCTGTTGATATTCCTTGATGAGTTCCCCATTCATTGTCCTCTACGCCAAATGTACCATGGGCATGAGGACAGAATACGATACCAGCATTATGAAATTTTCCATTGTTATCGGCATCATAGAATTGTGAAGCAACATAATCCGTTAAATGACATTCTTTGTGCTCATTATTCGTGTTATATTGTTGTATATCATAAGGAATCTCTTTTAGAAGCTCATACATCTTTCGCCTTTTTGATTCTGCGACGATGTCCTTTAAGTCCCATTCTGATTGCGCTTTCAACAAATGTTGATTATATTCTTCTCTTAGTGGTTCGAAATCAGACTCAACATTAATGATACGATATATTAACTCTAGACGTGAATCATCCTCTGAACGAACTATAGTTTCACTGTCAATAGAAAGATTTCCGCCTAATGTCAGTTCTCGCTCAACATCGGCAAGGACATCAAATGACGCAGTGGCGGTTAATCCAATAACAGACAATGGACGACCTGTTTTAGTATGCATATAGTTTATCATATTACGTCCAAGATGCAAATATGAGGGACGGAAATCATGTCCCCATTCAGATACACAGTGAACTTCGTCTATAACGCCATATGCAAAATATATTTGGTTCTTCTCTGTCATAGAGATTAGACTCTCACGGAAATTCTCCATCATGAACCTTTCAGGCGAAAGAAGCATAAATTGAAGTGAGCCATTTTGTAGCATGTTTAGCTTCTTTGCTTTAGTCTTACCATCCATACCGCCATTGACACAATCACTTGTGTCAATCCTTAATGTATGTAATCCGCGAACTTGGTCAACCATTAAGGAAACAAGTGGGTCAACGACAATTGTAACTCCAGGTTGCAATATAGATGATAATTGATACGTCAATGACTTTCCTCCACCTGTAGGTAAGAGTCCTATCGTTGTTTTATCAGACAACGACCGGCTTAATATCGGCAATTGACCATGACGGAAGGATGGTTTCCTAAAGATGTTCTGTAAGAAGTATGTAAGCAATTGCTCTCTTTCTTTAACGGCTACATACGTTCCAGTAGCATTCTTTTTTACGAAAGGAGGATATATGATGTTCTCTGCTGAACATAGGGTTCTCTCTTTCTTTTTGTAATGTGAAGAACGTATGATATATACAGCATTTGCCTTAACTTTAAGCGGTAACGCATCTATATTATCACGCAACAGCATAGAGATGTCAATGCAAATGTCAAAGTCCTTATCGGGAACAGACGTTTCAACAGCATTCTTCATATGAAGTTTGGAATCGGCAAATTCCTTGGTTGAAACAATGGTAAGACTTATTGGGGGCAGTTCCTTATTAGAACCGTCCATAGCCGAAATTTTCTTAAAAGACTTTTTGAGAAGGTCTATTGCAATAGCAGCGCAAGGTACATCACGCTCTATTACCAATATATTCCACTTTTCTGATGCTAAATTAACGGCACCAGACAACAATGCTTGCAAGAGAGTTCTCTCAATACGAGCTATTGCAAGAGGCGAAAGGACTATCTGAAGTGTATCTTTCCACTTGCCTGTAATGTGTTTTTGACTATTGCGCTTTATTGTTGTAAGATACTTGTTCAACGAAGCCTCTTGTTCCCAATTCTGCAAAAACGAATAGTCCTTCAACTCTTCTAAGCGATAGGTGTCCCAACCGCTATCGAATGCCAACTGGTCTCTGCTCTCATCGCGCAGTTTTTGGAAGATATTTGAGTGATACGGAACACGGTCTAATTCAAATATAAACCCTGTTTTTGTTTCTCCATAAGGCATTTCAAAGGAAAAATCAACCCTTTGGTCTCTACTGAATCTCTTGTTTGGAATATTTACAATTGTAGAAAGAGGACGTTGTGGCTCAAGAAGTTGAATCAGATATTGACTATCAGTTTTGTTCAGATACTTTTCAATAAAATTTTTTTCAAACTGACTTTCAAGCATGTCACCATTGTAAAAATCCACGTCAAAACGTGGGTCAACCACATGAAGTGCTTCGTTAATCTCTGTCTTAGATATTTTATGTTTAGACTTGAAGTTGATTACTTCATTTGCCAGTGGCTTTGTTGAAATATCAAAAATATCAGAAAAGATATTTTCAATTTCAACAGGAGCTATTGTTGGTAAGCCACGCGACACAATATTAGCGAGAACCGCTAGTTTTGAATCACAATTCTTGACGATTTCAAGTGATTTGTTTGATTTGACATCAAATGCAGAAAGTGATTTGAAAAGTTCTTCCGTTTCTTTTTCAATATCTGACTTTGCATATTCCTCGGCAACTGAATCAAGAATATATCCGGCAAAGAACTGGTCATTCTTGTGAAAATCCTCAATACGTTTGCGAATATCCAGAATGCTTTCAATTCGATTGAACTCCTTAAAGAAAACACGAAGTGAAATTGTCCAATCTTTTTGCCACATACCACGTTCCCTGTTGAATGTTGCATACATATCATCAGGATCAGTTGCCGCAATAAATTCATCCACGCGTTTATTATTGAAATAATAAGGCCCCACGCAGATAAAGTAATTAGAACCGAAAAATGACTTTTGGAAAAAATGGATGAATTGTGCCAAGTCAAAAGCATCCACATCAAGAATATTGCTAAATAAATGCAACTTTCTGTGATTAGAACGAACAAAATCTTGCTCGGTCAAATCATCAAAGGCCTTATTGACAACATTAACTCTTATGTCTTCATAGCAAGATAAGACTTCCCTTGCCCTTTGTGTAGCGGGAATAGAAGGATCTATCAAATTGACTGCGACAATATTGTGCGCTATATTCCTTGAACGAAGAAAGTCAAGTAAACAAATAGATGCGGTTCCTTGACCACACCCCCAATCATAAATCTCGATTCCTTCAGAAAAGATTGATGAAACATCAGGCAAGCAAGCGAAAGCATCATCAAGCTTGGCTTTATGCATTTTGCCAAAGCACATTAGATACATATTCAGATGTATTTCATCATCAAGAATATCTTTCCCACGCTTCAAGTCATTATACAACTTGTCCAACACCATCTTGTCATTCGGTAATAAAGACAAAGCAGCTTCGCGCATTCCTATGAAGGATATGTTATTTTTGGAGATGAATTCTCTTGTAAAATCTGACATCATAATTACTTACCTGTAATGGTTTCTGCGTACGGATTGTTTTTATGTTTCTTCCAGTTACCAATTGCAATCTCTTTGGATATATTGGCATAGCAATATTCACACAAATGAGGACATGTATTATATTCTCCAATGTCTTTTGCTGCCATGCATTGACAATATTGTCGTTGTCCTGCGTCTTTTTTATGCTTGCTAATAAAATAGTGATTGTTTGGCAATGGAATTGCTCCATTGGGCAATTCTGGTTCTCCGAACAATGATGGTGCTGGAATGTCTTCCACCTTTATCTTCATAAAGTCCATCAGCTTCTTATCCTCCCATGCAAGACGAGCTATCAAATCACCATCAATACAGCGATTGTGTTCAATACCGTATTTATGAATATCTATCTTTTCACCGCAGGTAGCAAGCGAGTAATTCCATCCTCGTTCTTTATTCATGATAGATAATTTCTCTGCAAACTCTTCCATTTGTTCTGTCGTCCATTCATGGTAAGGAATTCCATCTTTTTCCAAATTAGCTTTTACCTTTTTGTAAAGAAATATATCGGCAAAACTGAACACCAACTTTTCAGTGTATCCTTTGAGTTGATCTCCAATGTTCCTTACCTTGCATAGCAAGTCTTCGATCGTTATGTCATCTGTTAGAATCATTGGGTCAAATCTCCAAACAACAGCCCCTTTTCCTAATCTATTCACTAATAGTTTGAACGTTTCTATGCGCGTTTCTAAAGATGGAACTTTCTCCATATTTTCCGCCTCATAATCATTAAGGGTATATTGTATGTAGCACTTAATATTACGCTCTTCAAGAATATTAAGGTAATCAAGGAGTGGTCTTGGATTTTTAGACCAAAACACGATGAAACGTGTCTTGTCATAGGAAACGTAGGATTTAACGTCATTAAATGGGTTAGTCCATGCCGAATAACCAATTTCAAGCCGCTTGAAAAACCAGTCCGTATAAAATGCTGGTATGTCGGTACTTCTACTTGCTGATACTATGATGGGAGCTTGTGCTTTGACAAGCCGCCCATTTATGCTTATATCTGTATGCTTCCAAGTTGCCATTCTTATTTGCGTTTTATTCTAATTATGAATAATCCTCATGCTGATTCCTTCTTGTAAGCCTATCTAAAAAGTGGCTATTGTCTCAGATTCTCTAATTTCTTCTTCTGTCGGCAGATAAAACTGGTTATCATAAGCTCTTCTCTCCCTAAACATAATCACAGGTGTAACCTTCTTCAATGTCTCAGCATTGACAATTCGATTTACATGCAAGTTAGACAATAGTTCGGGTTTCACCCACTTATTGTTCCACAATTCTACACTCTTATCTCCTGCAACCACACAGCACAATCTCATATTGTATGGTGATGTGCCGTTTTTCTTGTCTTGCTGATACGTAATATTCTGTAGCCAAAGTTGATTATAGTCGGAATTCGGTTGATTGCATAGTTTTGAATATACAAGACTGATGATTGCGCTTTTTTCGTTTTTATCTTTCAGTGAATCCACCATTCTGCTAAGAACGCGCAGTGCGTAATGGCAACAGCCAACATTTTCCAATGCTATCTGTGTACATATCGCAGACATAGCACGAATGCTACCACCAACTAATCGGCGTTGCTTGGTTATCTTTTCAGTAGTAGGCTCTCCTCCTTCAACTAATGGTATTGTTGTAACTTCCTCTTCATAAGGTTTTAGCCAATCCTCCATACGCTTGTCTATATCCGAAAGCATGGTCTTGATGGAACCGCTATCTGGATATTGACGGGCAAACATCAAGATGTAGAGCAGATGCTTCTCGAAACTGTCAAAATCACAACCCTTTTTGTTGAAGATAGGTGTATTGTAGATGTATGCAAGTTTATCTGATTTTACGGCGTCTGTTACAATACTATCGCTGATCTTTGTCTTTTTGCTGTTCATGCGGAAATTAAGACTCTCCAACACATGTTGTAAGATGTAAGAGATCTTTTCAAGCACATCCTTATCGTTGCAGAAAATACGATAGTCATCACGATAACGGATTATTTCGTATGGATTTGTGATACCAGTCTTTTGTATTGCTTCATGTAGCAAAAGATCTGAATATCCAAGTATGATTTCACCAATAAAGTCAAATATAGCACTTCCTTGTGGAATGCCAATATTACGTCCTTGTTGGAAAGCACGAAGATATTTTTGGATGCTTTTTGAAATCGAACTCTCGTTGTCTTTCTCATACTGAGTGTCTTTAAAAGAGAAAGCCCAATCGAATGCTTGCGGATTGACAGAACCATAACAATTGGTAATGTCTGTCACAAACATATAACGGTATTCAAGGGATAGCTCTATACTCCGCTGTTCCATAGAACTCCACCAATTAATTATGGTAGTGGATTTATGAAAAGGTTCTTTTTCCTTTGGTATAACGAGTAAAGCACATGATGTAATATGTGGTACCTGAAATTTCTCGAAGAGCTTTTTTATCAGAGTCCAAGACTGCTCGTTGCATATCTCTCTAACAAGAAAATAGTATAGAAAAGGATTAGCCAGGATAATCGGACGAACTGCATAGCGCCCGTCTTTATTGAGTAATATATCCAAATTTACATCAGAAAGATTCTCTAGTGATGTCTCGTCCTGTATACATTCTTCATAGGGTATATCACCAATAGCGTTTTTTACATTTTGAAGAAGTTCGTCGAATACAAAATACTCAGGGAGTTCAAATCCATGGTATTGTTCGGATTTCAAGAAGAAATCCATTGCCTCTTTTGACTCGAGACTTAATACATTCTTTGTTTCGTTAGCCATAAACGTTGCTGTAATTTAATTTTCATTATACAGTTTCATCGCCTCCTTCGGCACATACGCCGTAGCCACCAAGCATCCATCGAACAACTCCACTACCACGCGCTGCTGTCCAGCAATCCTCGCCACTCTTCCATGAACACCCTTGAATTCACCTTCTGTTACAACTACGTTATCACCTAGTTTAAACTGGATGCTGTTGGAAGTAACAGGGATGATGTGTGGGTTCTTGATGGAGGCGAGGCGGATGAAGTTGTTCATGGCTTCATCTCGGATTATGAGTGGCGGATTGCGGTCGGGATTGTCCTGACGATGGATGGTATGGTCAAAGTAGTAGCTGAGCAAAGGTCTGCTATCATTTACCACAACCTTATTGTTATGGAGTAAGGCTTCTACTTGCTCTGCTGATGCATGGAGAAAAATAAGAGAGGGGAGGAGTGGTTTGGGGATGATTCGCTTCTTGCCTTGCTTCCTTACCTCTTTATATCGCAGAGGAACATAACATTCGAGTCCTTTAGCCTCTACAAAGGTCTTTGCTTTGTCAATGCGTCCATACGAAACTCTTAGCACGAACCATCGCTTGTTTCCAGCAGGCACATTTTCTACCGACACCCCATATCTGACATTATCAGAAATGGAGGGCGTGCGGGAGGTAAGTCCTGCACTTGGACACGATAAGCCAGTGTCGGATGGCTGCCCATTATACAATGAAGCGTCTGCCTTTGGAGACAGGTTGGTAGTATCTTCCAATGTTGTTCAGAGGTTAGATTAAAACCAACAGACTTATTCTTGATAGAATTGTCATAATTTGACTACAAAGATATGAAAACTAAACAAGAATGGAAAAAGAAAACAAGGAAAATATTTGTGTAGTGGAACTTTTTTATTTTAAGGGCTGTTTGTTGTCAATAGAACGGCAAACTGCCCTTATAAAAGTTGTGTTCCATGTAAGTACATAACTACTGTGACATTCCACGTTTCTTCTTTGGCAAAGCCCCCAATCCTATCTTCTGCGTTCCATCCCAATTGGTGAGTTGGTCGGCACAGCCGTTGGAACCTCCGGTTGTGACATTGGTTTTGGCGCTGCATGACATATAGTCGATGAAGGAGATGAAGTTGTTGATGACATGAGAATCGTATATGTTGTTATTCTCGGCAAAGAGTTTCGTCCAGTTGGTGACGCACTCCGTGCGGAAGTCCGTGCAGCCATTCCACGATAGACCTTCGAGGAGTTTCCTGACGGCAGAAGAAACACCATTCTTTGTGCATAGGTCGAAACCGAACTTTTGAGCAATGGCCATGATGCCATAGTAGATTGACTTTGCTTCTTGCTCGTTGAAATCTATTCTGTCGGTAAGAGCGAAACTTCTTAGGCTATCTTTGCCATTAGTGATAATACTATTGAGCACTGTCTGTCGTCTGTTTTCTCTTGCTTGCTCCTCACGCTTTACCTCTTCCGCAAGGCGGGCCTCTTGTTCCTTTCGAGCTTTGACCATCTTTGCAGCATCGTTATACTCAGGTTCGTTCCATATTTCGTTCCACTTATAGGATAGTCTCTCATAGTCAGACCGAAGTCCCCTTAATTCACTCTCTGCTTTGTCTGCACGTGTCGTTTCTGCATTCTTGGCGGTTTGCAACCTATCCACAGCATCAGCATCAATTAGAGTCAATCGGTATTTGAGTCCATCAACTTCCTCGGTAAGTGTAGTTACTTTAGCATTAAGGCTCTTTATTTTGGCATCATTTTCTGAAATAACGCCGTCTTTTGCTTTCAGTTCTTGCGAAAGACTCTTGTTGCTATCCCATATTATGCGGAAACGTTGACCCAATGATGTTGCTGTAGGTTCGCCATCCCATTTCAGTCCTGATGCTTTGATAAAGCTGTTGGTGGCTTCCTTGACACCAGCATTGTACGACTCTTTGAGTCTTGTAGCTTCTTCGTTCTTGTACTTGCCAGGTTGGAATATCTTGGCAAGAAATCCAGATTGTGCAGTTTTCAGTTCCTTTTGTGCAGCCTCCTTCTGTTCCGTGACGATGGCTGTTTCGGCTTCAATGTTCGCCTTTAGCTTCTTAGCCTCTACAATAGCCAGTTTCGCCTGTCGCTCTGCTTCAAGAGTAACCTTATCCTTGTGTCTGCGTCCACGCCTTTCCTCTGGAGACAGTTCATCGTATGGAATGCCTCGTTGCAAGCCGTACTTGCAGCCCACCTCATTGTAGTATTTGGTATGAAGATCAGACAAATACTTCGACTTGTCTTTGGCTGTTTCACCCCAAACCTTGGCGTATGACACACGCTCAACGGAATCCTTGGTCAGTTCACTTTTTATGTAGTAGGCACGCTCTTCTTTTGGTAATGCTTTCCATTCCCTAGTAGAAAGCACCTTGTCAAGATTATTCTTGTGTACGTATTTGCTGCCGATGCGCCCACGCTTTCTGACTCGCTCCACCGGAACGGTTAACACATGAGAATGAACGCCAGTCTCGTCACAATGCACGTCAAAGCCAATGATATTCTCCTCTCCCCACAATCGACAACAGAATCGGTATGTATCCTTTGCCCAGTCGGTGATGGCTGGCATTAGCTTTATATGACTGTTGTCTGTGTAAGGGTCAGAGGTGTCTATCTCTTGATCGCCAAAAGCAAGTTTCTTCATCACTTCATGGTCACCACCGAAAATAATGTTCACCAAACTGTTCGGACTGTTCTTTGCAATCTGGCTGGGGTGCTTGGCATCCATATAAGGTCTGAAGCCAAGTTCGTCATGACGCATCTGTAAGCGCTCGTTTAAAGGAACGGGATTGGAACCAAGTGGCATAACCTTGCATCCTTTGGCGATTTCAAAATTGAGATGCTTGCGAGAGTAGTTGTAGTGGTTATTCTTTTCCGTTTCAGCATTTCTTAATCGGTAACGTTTATTGTCCCAACCTCTGCGTTCCGCTTCGTTGCCCATCTGCGACGAAAACGCCTTCTTGTTTGAGCCTACATGGATTGAGGCACGTGGTATGTTGCTATAAGTCATCTTGTACTGTGAGTTGGTAGGTTCCAGTGATGCCACTGGCAGCGTTGTAAAAAGTAGTGGCTCAGCAGGTCTCGGGCGGAGCCTGAGCATAATAGAAG
>ULLN01024210.1_pt1 | contig 13488 bp, 10 predicted proteins | sample 1951401 | NCBI WGS metagenome assembly ULLN01 (sample SAMEA4835525, study PRJEB28245) | human gut metagenome | biome: gut microbiome; material: fecal sample | place: Denmark | collected 2008 | reverse complement strand
GGCATAGAGGGCGAAGGTACTGTCAATATAGAGGATCTTAAATCTTTATTTAACCTACAGGACTCTGTTCAAGAAGTGAAATCTCATCATATTTATAATGGCGTATTTGCTGATTGCTTGAAATCAGAACGTCTTGAGAGATTCCTGGATTTGTTAATTGAAAATGACTGGCATATCCACTTTAATAGCCTTAATGTACTCTATTGGTCTATTGTGGATATTTTGGATTCTATAGATGGGTTCGTCTCACAAATACCAGCCAATATCTATATGTTTAAGGCTCTCTTTTATAGAGTAATGAAGTCGAACTTAAGTAGTTTCTTCGACCTTGTCCTTAAATATAGATACCCTAATATCGATAGCCAAGATATTACAGCCTTTATGAAGGATTTGATATTTATGTGCAAGTTGTATAATTATTCTTCCGGAGATGCAGAATTAGGTTTGATAGAATGGCTGGAGATGGGTTCTCGCCAAAAAGAACTAGTCTTTGTTCAAGACGAAGAAGAACTGGTTATGCTGACAGAATTGTCCCTTTTATACCGTTCAGAAATTAGTACTTGGATAAATAGTCGATTGATAATGGATAATGAGATAGACATCATATACGATTTTAAGAAGAATCCAGTATCTGTAGATGGCAAGATTTTGAATAATTATATTTTTGTAGACTCTAAAACGGATACAATGGTACAATTGTCAGATGTAGCGGTTGGCATAGTATCAAAGTACCTCTATTTTATTGATCAACATGGTACAGAAAGTGAAAAGATAATCTTGGAGTCACTTAATGAGAATCAGTTAAGAGTATTTCGAAAACTAAATACAGTACTAAAGAAATCAAGAGACTTCAATCCGTTGTTTTTTAATCAGCAGACTAGTTTAGAGTATCACGGTTTGCTGAATGTATTGGTAGATAAGTATGCTGTATAATACATATATAGATGAGTCAGGCAACACAGGTAATAATCTTGTAGATTCTACACAAAAGTATTTTGCGTTAGCAGCTGTTTCCATACCTCAAACCAAGGAAGCATCCATTTTGTCTTATATTCAAGTAAAATTTGATTCAGTAAAGGAGATTGGAGAAACAGAAATTAAAGCGGCTCGATGGATACGAGCATCCAAGAAATCATTAATCTTAAAATCCATTCTTGAATATTTGAAGGGAATGCAATGCGATTTTTCCCTTGTGATACTCGAAAAGAGATTTATGGTATGCGCACTAATTGTAGACAATTTTCTAGATGGTGCATATAATGATTTTGAAGATTATACATGGTGCAATGACAATGATGAAAAAAGAAAAGCTGCTCAATATTTCTATGACATACTTGATGATGAAGATATAGAACTCATTTCTAGTGCATTTACCCACCCTGAATTAGAAAAGTACCAGAAAGCTTTTGATGTTGTGTTTGCAAAAACGCATGATCTTAAATATAAAAGAATGTTAGCTGGTCATCATCTTGAAGAACTTTATAAGGATGATTATGAAGCAGTAATGCTTAATACCGATGCAAATCCAAGCGTTATTAGGTCTGCAAACTATACAACTTTTACGGCTCTAGGTATGAGGGTGGCCAATATTTGTAAACGTAAAAATTATCGAACAAATATTATCTTCGACAGCTGTCTGTTGTGTAACGAGGCTTTCAAGAAACTCTATGAGAAGTTCCATGTTATGGAAAATAACGAAATCCTAGAAGTGTGGGCAGGGATAATTTCGTGGAAGAGTTGGTTCGAATCGTTCTCAGTTGCAAACTCAAAATCTTCATTCCTTTTACAGACAGCGGATGTACTTGCTACTTCTGTAATGAAAACGTTGGAGAAGATTTTTTCAGATGAAAATTTGAAGGAATATGATGAGTTTGTAAAGATATTGATCAAAGAGATGTTGGAAGAAGATAAATTCTACTTTGTTATGTCTGATAGAAATGTTCGGAAACTGGCACAAATTATGAATGCCTCTCCCAACGCCAGAATGTGATGGTAGGCCATTGCAGTGGTATAAAATATAGAAAAATAGTATGTGATAAGAAATCATACACCAAGAAACTCAAGTATTGTTTATTTATTTTTAAACTCGTCCATTTTTAGTGGACACTAGTGAATTCTCTTATACTTTTCACACAGCACCAGCAACTTTTCAAAGAGTACTCTACGTTCCTCTTTCATCGTTCCCACATTATACAGTTTTCTATTATGATGAATGAAGTGGAACATAAGCTTCTCTTTTGGATAATACTTGGATAGTTTACGGTATTCCTTTTCCATGAACGACATCACTTCATTATACTTTAACTTCCACCTTCCATCTTGCGTCATAGACTCTTTTTATTTACTATAACCTTTAGTTCTATTCCTGTACGCTCCTTGAGAAAACTCTCAGTTACACCCAAAAGCGATAGTATTTCATCACTTGCTGAATCTTTTGAAACGCCTGGCTGAACAATAAAGACGCTATACTTCACAGGCAACTTCCTCTTTGCAAGTTTCATCAGTTCGATCAACTTTTCATGTGTCCCCTTATATATTCTCGAACATTCGTCGCCATTGCTACTCTTTTTAATCTCCCTACGCAGTAAATGATTCAACATCTCTTCTGCCTCTTTATATTTCCAATTTGCAGATTTCTGAGCCTGTCCACATACTTCATAAAAGTTTGCAATCTGCGAGGTTATCTTACCTTCATGTGCAAACTTCAAATGATATAACTCCACATGAATTTCATTCTCAATTAATTTGAGCGTAATTACATCAGCTATCTCGCCGGCATTGTCATCGTCATACACAATATCGTAGTCCTGCCGCACAAGCGTTTGTATTACATTGTATTGAATAGAATCCGTCTTAAGATGTGGCCGCACTCCTTGTGATTCTTTAAGCAAATTAACGTCTTCCCAGTCCCACTCTTGCAAGCTGTTTTTATCATAGAGTGTTGGCGTAGCACTTAAGACAATGTACTCATTACCACGAAGGCTAGACCCATCGGTGAAATAGATTATCGGTACATTTTCTTCTTTCTCAAAGAAATCTGTCAATTTTAGCGTCCTCGTCCCAAACTGTATCAAAGCCTCACCATGCGTCAATTGTTTAATCCTATAGTCGGGAAATTTATTCTTCTCATTTTCATTATTTTCAAACAGCTCTAGCTGAAACTCCACATGCTGTTCACTATTACATACTGCAAAACGTACCTTATTCCCTTCTAGAGCATTCTCACAAAGTTCAATTTCAGTATTGTACATATAAGACTCCGATCCTAACAGTTTAAAACTGTAACGAGTCTCTAACTCTCTCCACATCTCATCATCCCAATCTATACTGAAAGGAATTATATCTACTGGCATTTCTTTAATCATCTTTGGAATCAGTGTTTCTTTGAGTATTTGATTCGCATCGATATTTGGATTTGTGAGTTTCTCGCCCTGCTCAATACACCAATTCTTAAACGCAAGAATATTTCCATTGCCACTTAGGCTCCATATTCTCCCTTTGTACGATGCTCCTATGGATGTTTTCTCTCCGTTCTCAAAACCATCACCCACTACAAAGGATTTCTCGCTGTTCATTTTCTCAATGCGAGATAGCCCATTCTCAACATCGCGCCCTGCATGCATTCTAAAGCGAATATCTTTCCCAAGATAGACTTTTAGCCCAACATTCCTTAATTTTGTCCTCTTTAAATTATGGAAGGTCTTGAAAACATCAACTCCACTTATTAACTTTAGGGCTTCCCCCGGAGCCCCTACTACATGCTTAGCCACTTCATGATATAGGCTGGCATTATCTAGGCTGTTAATGTATAACAGATTCTTCTTTTCATCCCAAAACAGCACCAAATAGCTCCAGGCCATAGTCCTTACATCCTTAACCTTTATACCTTCGACATTCTGTTCCTTTGCCATCACTGCCACAAGCAGCTTTTCATTTTCATTAATGTCATAAGACTGATAATCAAGTTTATCATAGCCTCTAATACCTTTGTAAAAATCCTCAGGGTGCCATCCTTTTGCGTAGCTCTGATATACGACAGTACTAAACTTTGGGTAGATACTGCTTACAGGGATTTGGGCATCCGTTCCCGACTTAAATCCTTCAATAAAGTCTTTAAACTCTTTTTCATCTGTAACCTTATTGTCATTTGCATCGGCTAAAAGAATATTCCAATCAGCATCTTCTTCATAGAGGCTATCAAGTTCCTGCTTAACTGTAAGGTCTGCAATATTTGCCACAAAAGAAGCATCCCCCAACTCCGCATCACGGCTAGTTCGTGTAAATCGTCCAGAAAATTGCAATGTTATTGGCAGGCTTTTTCTGATATCGTGGAATGCTGCAATCTTAAGTTCTGGCAAATCAAATCCTTCACCAAGCATATTCACACAAACCACAATGTCTACATCTCGTTTAAGAACTTTATTATAGTTCTCAATATAATCAGGGCAGCCGGAATATAATAACACAATTCTTAGTTCTGGGCATAACTCTTTGTATATCTTGTAGACTGCCTGTGCTCGACTCTTTGTCTCACACCGAGCCATCATTATATGCTGGTAATGCTTCTGATCGTCTTTTAGTTTCTCAACAGCCTTTTCAGCAATAGCTTTATCAGCAATGGCCTCTTCACCGTATTCCCTGACTGGCAGGAAATGTATAGTGCGATAATAACCATCTTTTTGTGCTTGGCGCAAAGGATAGTTAAATATTATTTTACCATCAAGTCGTTGCCCATCATTTCTGAACGGCGTTGCAGTGAATTGAACCAATTGATGTCTTGGGAATCTGTCAGAAAACTTCCTCCATGATGTGGCTACAATATGGTGCGCCTCATCAACAAACACATTTGAAAATGATGACACATATACATCCTGCTGTTCTTCTGGAGCATGGTCAATAATCTGCATTGTTGTTATCACCACATTGCATTGTCTAATAAAGCTCTTTAGTTGATCTTCCCCTTCAAATGCAGACGTTATAACCCCTACTATAGGATATAATGCTTCTTTATCAACAATTTCAAATTTTGCTTTTTTAAGAATGCCTAAAGTTTTGAACTTATTGAATAATTGTCTTCGAAGAGCATTTGTCGGCACAGTTACAAGTACTCTATTACACCTGCCTGCTACTAAAGCAGACATCATCGTTTCTGTCTTACCAGTTCCAGTTGGCAGCACCACTGTCGCTGTTTCTGTAGGTGCTAGCATATGGCTAAGTAAAGCATGCAAAGCACCTAATTGCGGTCTTCTTAATCCGGGATGAGCCTCATTTTTCTCAAGTTTGAAGTGGAACCTGTTTTCCCATGAATTTATTACATCATCGGGTGAAGCCTCAATTTGATTAGGATGCTTTATCCACTTTCTCTGCTTGATCTCATTGTCAATGAGCTTTTGCTTCGTAGGAGTTCTATCTGTCAACAACACATAGGAGGCTTCTTCATCATATATACCAGAATTACCAGTCAAACAATAACGAATACCCTTATCGATAATCACAGCATAGCTGCGATTTTCTTCAACTTCATCGAGATTTAAAGTTATGCTTGGAGCCAAAAGTTGATATATAACATTTTTAACTCCACTCTGCTTACATAGTTCCATTAATACGAATGTACTCATATCCTTATTTGTGTTAACCTCTTTATTTATTCATCTTTGACAATCTATTCTTCATCACCTCTTCCATCCCAACACCCAGTGCCCTAATGGCTGAAGGCAAATGGATGTTATCATTACCATCCTTCTCCATTGATGCAAGTACATCCCCTTGCCCATTTTCTGAGAAATGCTCATACTGCGAGAAATATTTGAATTAGTGATATAATCGCATAGCCACAGATTTGAGTTCAGGTATAGCAACCAAGAAGTCAACAATATCCTTTGTCTTAATACTATTTTGTTTAGTGAAACCAGCGTCTTTCAGTTGTCCTTTCGATTGCTTTATTACCGTCAATTCTTCCAGATTGTCGTCAAGTGTCAGCAGTCCCAAGAAATTGTCTTCCATCGTCAACTCCCACAAATGGTCTATAAAGACATCATCAAGTATCTTTCCCGTACTTTTTACCTGATCTCTGTATACCTCTTTGCGCTCCAACATTGAGTTGGCATACTCTATTGTTCTCAGATCCAGTTCCTCGTAAGCTCGTTCCTTGCCAGCCCGCTGTATGTATAGGGCGAACAAACAATCGGTAAAGCAACAACGCAACAACAAGCCTATCGGTAACTGAAAGAATGAAATCTTTCCAGTTTTCAAGACCTGCACAGTTAAGAGCAGAGAAGAATACAGATTCGAGTAGATACGAAATAACAAGAGTAACTTAACCTTCTCAACCCGCTCCATTTTACCTTGTGAATGTTCTCTCCCATAGCTTCGAATCTGCTTCAACAAGGCAAGTTCCTCGGAATATAGTTCTTTAATCTCCCTCATATAAATATTTGGTTCAAATATTGCCATAAACTATCTAAGTTTAATAAAATTAATTCTTTATTGGATTTTAAAAGTCATTGAGAAAGACATTATCCTCCGCTTTCTTATATTTATTATATGCTTTTTCGATGTAAGCTCTAAAGGTTTCAGTACTCATCTTGTCATGTCTGCCGTCATAAGTACCCGTAGTCCTGTTATATAGCGAGTTTTTACTGAATATCACATAACTGCCCTTTAATTGGCGAGTTACTTGTCGAGAATAGTCCGTTACATTATATCCATCTTGTTTGGCGAGGTCACCATCTTCCATTACGCCATAATCCTCATACTCGAGCGGTGACATCTCTGATACTCCTTCATCATAACTGTCTTTGGGAGCTGATTTAAGTGCAGGCTCTAATGGATTACACTCCATTCGGAAATAATTCCACAACAAATCTTCACCTATCGATTCGAAGATCAGGATTTTCGGGTTGAAGATCTGCCTCAACCCACCAAAATCCATTTCTAAGCAATGCTCCTCATAAGAATCAAATACAGCATCCAAGTCTAATCCACCGCCAGAGTGGAAGAACAGATGATTCAAACTGTCATAGTGACTAATCATGTTGAGCACATTTTTTATTTCTTTAATATCCGTCCATTCGGCATGTGTCGGAACTGAATAAGGAAACAACGCCTTAATTACTTCAACCCACTGACTGCGATTACTTTTTGCAAAATCATCCTGCATTTTCTCCCATTCCTCGTACCTAGCCAAAACTTGTTCAATATTAGGTCTATTGTCAGGCAGCACATCTGTACATTCTGCTAGCAATTCTCCTAATGGTGTAAAATATGTGCCTCTTGGACACTTTACATTGTCTTCAAGTCTGGTAACTTGATTCCTACTATATTGACCTTCAAAACTATCGGGATATTCTGTCAGTATCACCCAAATGGTTTTCGCAATAGAATATACATCAGCCTTAAACGGATCGGCATTCTTTGAGCCAGGCCGTTCCATTTCTGGGGCTAATGTCCTCCTTGCTCCCATACGCTCGTCGGTTTTCGTCACACGAGGTTTATCTTGATAGAAAACGAGTCCAAAGTCAGATAACACATAGTGCTCTTGATACATCAATATGTTTTCAATCTTGATATCCCTGTGAGCAATACCTTGATGATGAAGTAGACATAACATCTTTAGGATATCCCTGATGGCATTCAATTTCTCTTCAAAGATACATCCAAACAAGCGTTCTTTTGCAGGAATTGCCAAAGGCATAACATAGTAAAGATCTTTTTCAGTCTGCTCTGAGCCATTTAATTCATGAAGATTGAAGTCAATCACTGGCAACATTCCATCGGCACCTTGATGAGAAAGCATTACTTTCACCTCATCCAAGAATCGTTGATACGCTTCTCCTGTTGTCTTAGTTAGGATTTTCATAGCAAATGCATTTCCTGTTTGGCCTGTGCATTCCCAAACCTCGCCATTGCCTCCGCTACCAATCTTACTTTTCAATTCCCAGGATCCAATTAATTTCTCCACGCTCATATTCTATTCCACTTTCATAATCTGCTCCCAGACATCCTGCTTCATCACCGTAAGTGGACGTTTCAAAGCCTCATCCTTCTTGGCGTATGTTCCAAGAATATATCTGTCAAAGTCAAATCCCTCAATATCCAAATCTGCAAATTGTTGATTCGCAGCATCTACAATTCCCTTTGTATATATCCTATTACGCCATAGCAATTCTTCTACTTCATCTTCATGTTCAGCATAAATCTTATCTATGTCGAAAATAAAGTTAAAACGCTCTGCGAGGGTTCCATCTTTCTTTGCTACGACAGGCTGGCCTGGTTTTTCATCATCACAAAGATATGCTTTTATTCCTCTACACTTTCCTTTTGTCTGGAAAGCAATTACATCCTGTGTGCTAATAGCGAAATGAAGCGGGGAGGGATGCGGTTCACCGTCTTCATAATATAATGAGTATGGCAAGTCTTGTGCAGATTTACGTTTGTTACATGATCCACAGCAAGGTTGTAGGTTATAGAAGTTTGTACACAAGAACGGGTATTTCGACTTTGGCCTATTATGATCCAATTCATAGTAACCGCCCATCAATGGTATCACCCTCGCTTCTTTGGGGCGTCCTCTCTTTCCTGTCTTTATCTTCTCATGCACATCCTCTATAAGCGTTGTCATAGCAAACTGGGCATTACAATAAATGCATGATCTAATCTCAAGCATCTTCACATAGTTAGGCATCAACCCTGCTCTTACTTTATCGTAACCCATTACATCAACTATCACCTCATAGAGTGGTCGCTTATCCTTATTTCCTTTAAACTTTACCCAAATATCATCTATAGCGACACCTTTTAAAGCACTATTGATATAAGAAAAGCATTCATCATACTTGGACGGCAGCATATTATTGAGATCGTCATATTTCTCTACAATCTTCTCAACATACACTGATACCCTGAGATATTCACTTCCCTTATGACTAACGCCTTTAAATTTCTCCTGTTTGTCCTTCAGCGGTTGCTCTGCATTTGCAGCCTCAATCGCATCGGGCAGCGTCTTTTTTCTGACGCTTGATTTGCCTTTTGCCTTCTTTCCCTCTTCAGGTGTACATATCAGAATCTCTGTTGACTCTTTTTTTAAGTCATCAGCCAAAATCTGCAAATCTGCTTTTACATCACCCACCACTAGTGGCAGTTTCTTCACGTATTCAGCAGCAAGCTTCTTTATCCTATCATCAATCAGAATTCTTCTCATCGCTTCTCTTGGTTCAAGCCTAATCTCTCAAATTCTTTTTGCACCCACGTCTTATATACTTGATTATTTTTCCCGAACTTTCGAACAAACAACTTACGTAGCTGTATCTTCACAACGTCATCGCCAACAGCCTCTATCATTTGATCTGCCGACACAATATCCCATCTGCGTTTACATTGCTTTTCCAAAAGGAAATTAGCCAAGTCATTAACCACTTGACTAGCGAACTCACCTACAAATCCTCCTTTCAGAAAGAAACTTTCAGCTAACAGCTCATTGATGTTAGAGGCGAAAGTCTTCACCTTCATCTGTTCCCTTGCATCTTCCCCATTTTCAAGATATAGGATATTACACTGCGGAATATCTGATAGCACAAAGGGAGAATGTGTCGTTAGTATCACGTTCACATTTACACTATCTGTCACTTTATTGTCCTCCAAACTCTGAAGCAAGTTTGCCACAAATAGCCTCTGGTATTCAGGATGGAAGCAAAGTTCTATCTCATCCAAAAACAAACAGACATTATGATACTTCACCCTTCCGGCATTCTCAGGTACAGAAATGATATTCCTCAAATGATATAGGTAAGCTGATAGTGTGAAAAGGTATTGCCTTTCACCAGAACTCAGCATCGGAAGCTCTATGCATTCCTGATCCATGTCATTTTTCAGGTAGATATAGTTCCTGAAGATAGGCGGCGGGTAATACTCCATAATAGCTTTAGGGCCTTCAATATCCATTTCAGGGAAGAAATGCTGTATGTATTCTTCATAAGAGAATCCATTATCATCCATTTCATATTGTTCAGCCTCATCAATATGAATAAGCCTCTCAAGGAAATGCAACGTCTGATGAACTTTCATACCGATATGCGATGGTTCCTCCTTGACTCTCTCTATAAGCGAGACTACCATATCTTTTTCTTGTGGAAGCAGTTCACGCTCCAAGTCAAAGAAAGCATCCGAAAGTTCAGAGTAATCTTCATAGTCTGGATAATTACGGCTTACGCTGAAAGTTTTATCTATCAGATACATAAAAGCCCGCTTAAAGAAGTGACAACCATTCTGCTTATAGCCCGCGTCAATTCCATAGAACTCAAAAAAGAGATCACTTCTTTCACCGTTCAAGTCCTCCGCTATTTTCTGTATTGCATCCGTGATATTATCATCATCTTCAGCCGGATGATCAAATCTTAAAGAAAACTTTTGGTCATAAGTGAAATCTATCGAACTATAACTATACCCTGGCAACAATTTATGATCATGTTTTTCAGCATCGATTAGCAACGCCGCAACTCTATCCTCTGCCAATTCCTTTTGGTTTACCAAGTCTATCTGGTTGTTCCCTCTATAGGGCTCAAATCCAATAGGAACCATATAGCCATCATTCTTCCTATATAGGCTCGTCAGCCAAGAATTATCAGCCCAATCATCTGCATCATCTCCATAGGCTTCTTCATCCTCATAGTCACAAGGGTTCAAAGATTGGATAGAATAATTCACCACAAGAGAATAGAAGAAGTGATTAAGTGTCTTTTGTATGATTTCCCATATTGTTTGTCTTTCCATTCCACGTATGACCTTATGCTCATACCCGTCCAATGGCCTGGCGTTAAGCCAGCCGTCTGTTTCCTCATAATTTCTGCTCCCGGGGAAGTATAATTCTATAGGTGCCTCGTCGCCATACGTAAATGTAACCGTATCATCTTCCACTTTTATGCATCCCTGTTGTCCTTCCAACTCATAATACAGTTCAGCCTTTATCTCTCTGATATAATACAGTCTTTCCGCAGTTGCCCTATAGGCCCCTTCTGTAGCCACGTATGAGAAATTGTTCAAAATTCTATATATCAGCTCCAAAAGCGAACTCTTGCCACTACCGTTCTTTCCGACAACTGCCTGAACACTTACCTTTTCACCAAAGAAGTGACGTTTGAATGCATCGTCATCATTTCTTACAACACATCCATTCTCCTCTCGATACCAATCATTGAAGAAATAATATTCTTCCTCTTTTAGTATCTTTAGATATTTGCATCCTACTATCGTATGAATACAGATAATTGTAAATGCCATGTTTCTTAAGCTCTCTTTTTTCGTTTTCTTGCTCTTTCGTGAATACTCCCAGATCATCCCTCTTCTATCAAAATCGAGTTCATCCTTACAAGTGTTAAAATGCTTCACTTATAGTATCATATTTGTTTTTTTAATCCTCCTCTTTTCCCGTACAAAGAGGAAGTTCTTTATTAAAAGCTTCAAGTTCTTCAGCAACTATTTTCTTTAGCTCTTCCTGTGGAACAATCAACTGATATTCTGCCACACCAATGGGTTTGCCCATATTTTCCAATGCAAGCTCAACTTCCACACGGAATGATACCGATAGAACGATTTTCGTCTTCCCTACGTTCTAAACGATCAAGCAATGATAGGTAGTAGTTCATCTTTCCTGCATATTCTGGCTTAAATTCGCCGATCTTCAAATCAATAGCCACAAGACAATGCAGTCCACGATGGAAGAAAAGCATGTCAACCTTGTTCCGCTTTCCATTGTATTCGAGTACGTGTTGATTACCAATATATGTGAATCCTTTGCCAAGTTCCAAGAGGAACTGCTTAACCTTCTCCACAAGTCGTGCTTCAAGCTCTGTTTCCAAGATGGGGTCTTTTACACCAAGGAATCCCAAATTGTAACCGCTTCTAAACACCTCATTGGCAAACATCGCCTGTGTAGCAGGTAGAGTCTGCTCGAAGTTGTTATCCAATGGTTCATTCTTCCTTTTGTGCATTTGCAAAGAAATGGCACTAGTTAGAAGTTCACGATTCCAACCTTTTGACGTAGTTTCTTGCGCGTAATATAATATGGCGTTATCATCCTCGCCGAACTTGCGCATCAAAGTCAAAGTATGTCCCCATGGTAAAACTGCGACAGCCTGTCGCAGTTTTGGCTCGCTTTCACAGAAACGTTCATAAAACTTTTTCATATCCAACAGGTTTCTTGGAGAAACACCCATCTGTGGATAACGTTGCTTCAAGTCAAAAGACAAGCGATTTACCACACCGCTTCCATGCTTACTTTCAATCTTCTTGTCGTGAAGCAATTTTCCAATTTCCCAATGAGCGGTACCGATGGCAGAACATACCGTTGTTGCCACCATTGCTCTTGTTTTGTCAATAACTGCGACAGCCTGTCGCAGAATTGCATCATACTCTGATTCTTGAATCTGTACAATATCTGTCATAGCTTTAATCTTTACCTGTTATAAGCTCTCGTTTGTCAATATCAAGCAGAATGGCTATCTTATCTAATGTGTACAGGTCTGGTTGAGACACATTGGTACACCACTTGCTCACAGTTGCAGGGTTCTTGCCTAGTTCCTCTGCGAGCCACTTAGCTGTTCGCTTCTTTTCAACTAGAACGACTTTAATACGATTCAAATCTTTCATTTGCAAACATCTTTAATTTGAACGCAAAGATACACAAAACAATCGACAACATAAGAACTTTTATTCAAGAATAAAAACTTATAAATGTTTTTTTAGATTATTAAGAGTTTTTGTGCCTTGTAGGCAACAAAAGATCGGAGATAGCCAGAGTTGTTCCTTGCGAGAATAACTTCTGCACAAAATATGCACACCATCTCCATTTTTGTGGCTTACAAAAGTTAAATACGTTAAATCTTCGTCATTTTCATCCTCCATTAAATCCATGCAATCACTTTTCTACCGTTTTAATCAAAACAAATTGGTACACAATAAGTTGCAAATACTTCTTTTGTAATTTGCCGGAAAGTGTTAAAAAAGAACTTGCTGTAAAGTTTGGAAGTTTTATATTTGACGAATACTATAAATAGGGATAGTCGTTTATCTTTTCAATTTGAGTGAAGCCACGAACACTCCCATAGTCTCTGCGTCTGACTCATCACAATTGCTTTTTATAATATTGGTGTCCGGTAAAACAGACTTTTGAGGACAAAAAAAAGAAGGGCTGAACCTATTTGTAGGAATCAGCCCGTATGCCTTACTTTGTTGCTACGAAACAAACGCAGTAAGGATGGGCAAAAATACTAATTTTACCAGACAGCCGATATAAACTCTCATCTGTTAAACTTGGCAGACAGTGCGAAAATTGAACGGATAAGCCGTGAAGGCGGGTATGACAGGTACGTAAAGAAACTGGACTGCTACACACATTTGTCGCACTTCTTTGTGGAGCGCTGATGCACTTTGGCACCCTACGTGAAATCTCCATAGGAATGCTGTCCGAGACCAACAATCTGCAACGCCTGGGGG
>ULLN01001518.1_pt1 | contig 13737 bp, 13 predicted proteins | sample 1951401 | NCBI WGS metagenome assembly ULLN01 (sample SAMEA4835525, study PRJEB28245) | human gut metagenome | biome: gut microbiome; material: fecal sample | place: Denmark | collected 2008 | reverse complement strand
TTAGATTTGGTGTCTGGGACTGTATTATGTTCCCGGAGCTGTACGGTATTTCTGGCGCGGCGCTTGCGGTAATCATCCATGTCCGCGTAGTGCTTTCTGGTTGTATTTACGTCAGAATGGCCTAAGACATCGGCAACCAGATAAATATCGGAGGTTTCCTGATATAATGCGGTACCATAGGTGCTACGAAGCTTGTGTGGCGTAATATGCTTCAGAGGGACCGCAATCTGTGAATATTTCTTCACCATGTTCTGTATCGTTCGAACATTGATTCGACTGTGGTGGGAGGAGAGGAAGAGTGCATTTTCTGAGCCTTTGGCAGGCGTGAGTTTCTTGCGTTCCTCTATATATTCCTGTAAAGGTTCAACCGCCTCGTCGCTGAAATAGACGATTGCTTCCTTTCCACCTTTTCGGGTTACACGGATGCATGTATTCTTAAAATCCACATCGTTCAGATCCAGACCGACACATTCGGAGATACGGATGCCCGTGGATAACATGAGCGTCATGATTGCTAAGTCACGTACCTTGGATTTCTCGTGAAATTTGAGCTGGCGGTCAGTCAGATTGGTGCCATATTCAACCGTATCGAGGAAATTCGCCGTTTCGTCCGCATCCATACGTGTAATTGCCTTTTCCGGCAGTTTGGGACGATCCACCTTATCAAATATATTTTCCTGTAGCATATCGTGCTTATACAGGTAATTAAAGAGGACACTCAGGGCACAGAGCTTGCGTTTGAGTGCAGATTTACCGTTTGTGTAGATACGGCCGTTCTTTTCGTATTTTTGGAGGTAATCCAGATAGTCCTCGATGAAAAATGTATCTATGGACGACAGGACGTCAAGAGAGACATCCTTTGGCGTATCACAAGGATGTTCGGTATAGACCTCACATATATATTCGAAAAATATTTTGATGTCACGTACATAGCCCAATCTGGTTCGCGGCGACGTTGTCTGTTGGACACCACGGACGAACCGCTTGACGTAGTCCGGAAGATCATTGCACACATTCCGAATCAAATCCAGATTGTGTTGTTCTTCCTGTTCATGATAAGTAATATCAGCCATACGATAAAAACCTCCCAATGCCTGTAAAGCGTTGATTTCTCTATATTTCTAGGATACCACTACTCTGGTAATAAATCAATAGATAATTTCGTAAAACCTGAGTTTTGCGAATAAATTTACAAGCAAACATATGGAGGGACTTCTGCTATTCCACCTGTAGATTTATTATTTGTCGTGGGAATGTGCCATTTATTTCAAATGTAAAAAACAGTTCCATTTATTCGCAAATAACCACAAAACTATGATATTCTTTCCGGGAAAATGTATGTTAAGATACTTGTGTTTAATCAGGATAACAAAGAAACTATATACAATCAAACAAAGGAGAATCAAACATGGGAAAAACATTTGAGAAGAAAAAAGTGGTAAAGAATAATCAGAGCCGCTTATCTAATTATGATAGGAGGCTCTTGCTATTTTTCAGAAGTTTGGTGTGTTTATAAGATATTAATGAAGTTTCTGGATAAAAGTTCGATAGATCTGTAAATACTCCTCTTCTACGTCTGTAAATGGTCGGACTGTATAATCTGGTTCATCATAAACCTGTGGTTTCGGTAAAGGCTGTTTCTCGTGTAACAGATATGTAAGGTCGTACCATAGCATTGCATTATCGATATCCTTCAGAATTTCCTGTTCAGCATTATCTAATGTACTTCCAAGAAAATGCGTATAAATCATATCAAGCAATTGATCTTCCAGCCGGTTATATTCCGGTAAGGCCTGCTTGAACGGACGTGGAACATCGGACATGTAACATTCACTTGCATCATGTAGCAGACATGCCAGAACCAGACGTGCCGACAGTCCCCGTGCCTGCGCTTCCTTCGCACAGGCAATGCAATGCTGTCCGACTGAGAAAAAAGTCTGTACGTGTCCATTTCCGCGGCACAGAAGCGACAATGCATGTGCGATATCTTCGATGCAAAGAAGGGATGCATCCGGATTGACCGGATCAAAATGTTTTCCGGTGTAAGTAGTTATGTATGACATATGACTAGATCCTTTCCTATAAATCCCGGTATAATATCGGGCTAATAAATCTTCTTGATGTCACCGATTATATCATACATTTCCCGGAAATGCGCAAGATCTGATGCATCTTGAATCAGCATAATGTCCTCAAATGCTTTTGTGGCATTATCCTGAAATCCAGCCACCTGCTCTCCTGTGCAGATGCTGCATTTGATGACAGGTGTTTTCGTAGCTGGGTTGTAGGTGGTGTGTGATTTTTTGTGGAAAAGTTTCATGGGTGGGGCTCCTTTGTGGTATTATATAATTCCAATCTGGTTAAATCTATACGATGCAGATATATGTTGCCGACGAGAAGCAACCTTTCTTTACATTCCATTCTGGTTAAATCTATACCGAAGATATCAACTTGCATGATGTGATTCTGAAGAACTTTACATTCCATTCTGGTTAAATCTATACATATGAGAACACCAACAAAAGAATACTTTTATTTAGCTTTACATTCCATTCTGGTTAAATCTATACTTGATGAGTTAGGTTCTCAATTTAATAACAGGAACCTTTACATTCCATTCTGGTTAAATCTATACAATAATCGCATGTCTGACAGTTTTATTCTTTTCCGTCTTTACATTCCATTCTGGTTAAATCTATACACAACCGGCTGGCTCTGCAAGAACCGGTAACATCTGCTTTACATTCCATTCTGGTTAAATCTATACGGAACGCGCAACTGCGGATACAAGCTGGAGGAAGAGCTTTACATTCCATTCTGGTTAAATCTATACCGTTGCCTTGTAGCTTTCTGCCTTAATCATCGATAGCTTTACATTCCATTCTGGTTAAATCTATACTGCCTAAGTTGTTAAGTGATGCAAGCGGAATGGCTACTTTACATTCCATTCTGGTTAAATCTATACGAGCATGGCGCCGAATCAGTCTGTTTCCGTTCTCATCTTTACATTCCATTCTGGTTAAATCTATACGTATTGTATCGCTGATAAGTGTTTGCATGATCGCCTTTACATTCCATTCTGGTTAAATCTATACCCTTGCAGATGATGCGGATATATATGATTTCATAGCCTTTACATTCCATTCTGGTTAAATCTATACCAGAGTTGAAAAGCGTTAGTTCGTTTCAAATTGATACTTTACATTCCATTCTGGTTAAATCTATACCGGATATCATGTTGCTGACAGCTGGCAAGGTTGCCGACTTTACATTCCATTCTGGTTAAATCTATACCAGAATCGTGCGCATGGTTAGATTGCAATTTGAAAAGCTTTACATTCCATTCTGGTTAAATCTATACGTGTGCTATAAATCTCTTGAATGGCGATAACTATGCTTTACATTCCATTCTGGTTAAATCTATACCAAAAAAGTCGTGCGGAAGCAGAAGCGACCAAGTGCCTTTACATTCCATTCTGGTTAAATCTATACGATTGGTGTTAAAAATTCTTATGTCCCAGATACTGACTTTACATTCCATTCTGGTTAAATCTATACCGGGGGGAAGGGGGCGAAGAGCAGGGGGTTTAGGAACTTTACATTCCATTCTGGTTAAATCTATACCTCAATCTCCGCGTCGATTGTTTTCGCGTCCTCTCCTTTACATTCCATTCTGGTTAAATCTATACCGCTTATATTGTTTATTTTTTTTAATTGCTTTCCGTATCTTTACATTCCATTCTGGTTAAATCTATACCCATAGTGCAATCCCGGCATCGTCGTATGTCTATCTACTTTACATTCCATTCTGGTTAAATCTATACCAACTTCTGTTCTGTGCATTCCTCACATCGCTCCTGCTTTACATTCCATTCTGGTTAAATCTATACCTTTTTTTTGCTTAATTGTTATTCTATGGATTTCGACTTTACATTCCATTCTGGTTAAATCTATACCCCGTATAATCACAAGATCTTAATATCAGCGGCTAAAACACCATCTTTTTGTCGACCTCGATATTATACATATTTAGTATATCAAATAAATCTAATAAATACAGACCCTATTTCTATATTAACTAAGTAATTACGTATTTTGTCGATGTACAATACTTTTTTCAATATTTCAGGTCGACAAATCAAATAAAACGGGATGTTTTATCATCATTAAGACCAATAAATTCCTTTTTCAGCCATCGCTCATCACGGGAGGAAAAGAGAATAACGGAGTCCACATCTTTGCGGATAAATTGTTTCAATTCATTCTTCAGAGCTGTTATTTTAGGCGTATTGATATTACCCTCAAACACCGAATGCTGGATATGCGTCAGATATTTTTTGCATATCTTAAATACTTTCGGAAGAATCCTTTTGCCTTCCTCATCCGTGACAATATCATAAACAAGAATAACATACATGAGCAATCGCTCCTTTCCTACCACCATATTTCAAATCCGGTGTACTCCTTCTCTCCGGTCAAATGTTTGATCAGCTTGAAAATTTCAAGTCGCATTAAATATTGATAAGATACATACTTGTTCAAATCGCGATGTTTAATGGTTGTCTGCAGACGAGTATCTAACTCTTCTACAATCGTTTGAACAGCCGATTTTTTCAGCTGTAAACCATTAAGTTCATTTACAAAGCTTTGTTCAGTTATTTGGTTTCGATTTAGTAACGAAAAGATTAATCGATCACCAATCAAAGGCTTGAATATTTCTGAAATATCCAATGCAAGGGAAAATCGTTTCGCACCTGGTTCATGCAAATAGCTAATCGTTGGATTTATTTGCGTTTTATAGATTTCTGTTAAAACCTTTGTATATATCAGTGAATTGACAAATGAAATCAAGCTGTTGATCATATTATCTGGTGGGCGCATCACCCGTTTGCTGAAATCAATATTCTGGTCAATGATGGTATTCCAAGCCTGATAATATGTTTTCCTGATATTTCCCTCAATTCCCATCAGTTCGGTAATGGATTCCGTTTTCGGTATGTATTTTCTGTATTCAACGATCTGATCCATGTAAGGTTGCACATTTTTGCCGCGTCCATTGTAATATCTGAGATTTCGAAATATATTGTAGGAAGCGGAATTGATAAACGCTTGTGCAAGGAATAGTCGTTTTTCAGGATTTAAGTAATGCTCCGCCTGCTGTGTTAATAATTTGCCTGCGAGTTTCTGCTCTTTTGGATAGAAACTGCCAATATAGTACTGATAATAGTTAAAAAAATGAATGGAAATTCCCATTTTAGACAGTAAATTTAACAAGCTGATATTCAGATTTATTTCCGAAAAAATGTAAATATCTGAAATATTCTCAATCGGAAGATCCCGTTTATTTCCATCTTCTGATACAAAACGTAACGTATTATCTTTTCTGGCAAGGCTTCCATTTGTAAAAATATAATAGGTTTCTTCCATGTATATCCCCTTTCATTAAATATAGCAAAGGTCGTGATAAGCACATTTTTTGCATATCGCAGTCTCTTCTTTCGGTGGTGTTTGTTCGGAAGCTGCATAATCTAATATATCAGTTAAGACATTTTCTATAATAGGAAAATCCTCATCATTCAGTTCGACAGTGATACTTTGTTTTAAGAGTGGATAATCAATTTTGGCACTGATATCGGTCACTTCACGTTGATGCAGATAATATAAATAATATTTTACCTGCATGATGCTTGCTTCTTCAATGCTTTTGCTCTTCTTAATCTCGTGTAATACATGATTGCCACGCAGGAAATCAATATTGATTACGCCGTTGATCATGATGTGTTTGTTGTCTCGATCGTAAGAAGATGTATCAAGCAGTTTTCCGAGTTCCACATTTTCATTCCCGGCTTCCATTCTTATTTCGTGGAGATAATACCATAATTTTTTTTTACATACATAATAGTAGTAAATCATGATTCCACTTATTTCTTCCTTAGTCATAGAAGCTCCTTTCTGTCAGATAAAATGGCTACAAGCGTATGCATCCTTTTCAGGAAGTTTTACATCTACAAATCCCATTGAATATGAATAATCACAGTGAAGAATTGGAATGGCTGTATATCGATTGATATAAAATTTCCTTTCGATATATTCTTCTTTTTTCGAAAAATAACTAGGAATCGAAACAATATAGTTCTGGATAGAGTTTATCGCATTGATTCTTTCTTCTAAACTGCGATTGCTTGATTTAATAATATGCTCTATCTGTTCAAATTCATATTTATGAGCTTCATAAATAGAATATGGAATAATATCAATATTTCGAATATCTCTTATTGTGTCTTTATCTTTTTCATTTAGCAGTAATGCATTTAGATATTCATACATTCTACAATATTTTGCATCATACCTGGAATCAATTAAATTTTCATAGGACAAGTAATGTTCGATTAAATTGTTCTTTTCTTGCTCACTTAATATACCGGATACAGTTTCAATTGCCTTTTTTGAATAATGATAGATAACAGGATCTATTGACTGATCATTCATTGCGGATTGAAATCTCACTAACAAATCTTTTTCTTCTGGATTCATATAATCAGAATCCTGTAATTGCGTATATACAAAGCAATTTGTTTCAGCGATGGACTTTACCCCTTTTCTGTTCACTCGCCCAAACCGCTGGAATAAAGAAAATAGATCCAATAATTCTGTGAATAGATAATCAAAATCAATGTCTAAGCTTGCTTCGACAACAGAGGTTGCAATCCATATTTCGTGCGCGTTTGTGGCTGTTTTTCCTGTTTGTAGAATTTCAACCTCTTTTTTTGAACGATCCTGCTGAGTAAATCGGCTATGAAGCAAATGAATATTAGCTATTTCGGCAGAATTTAGCTCTGTGTATAATCTTTGTGCAGTTTTAATACGATTACAGATAACAAGAATTTTGCAGCTCTCCGCTGCTCTCTTTTCTTCCCAAAATCTTAGAATATCATCAGCATTTAAGGTAGAGTCTATAACCTTCACATTATGTCTGGGTTTTACTGTATTGATAAAGCTATTACATACTACGTCTTCTCCCATAACTTCCTCCAGTTTCTTTCTTGCATATGGAGGCAGTGTTGCGGTCAGAACTGCTACTTTTCCACCGAATTCTATGATCTTTTTGACGCCCAGAACCAGATATGCAAGCAGATCTGGTGAGTACATCTGAATTTCATCAATGATGATTTTGGAATATGAATATGTACTAAGCTTTAATTCATATCCATAATACTTTAGTACAAAATCAAATATCTGATCCAACGTTGAAATGGTAATTGGAAGCGATAATTGCTTACTTGCAGTCACATAAGTAAGCACATTATCAATATCTGTGTTGTCATCTTTATTTGTAAGATAATAGGTTTGTGTATCAGAATGTAGTAAGGCAAGCCGAGAATCGAGGCTGTGATTTTGCAATATAGTTTTTCCAATTCGTTCATACATGGCATTGATTGCTGTTTTTAATGGAAGAACAAAGATACATTTATTGTTTCCAGCCCACAATAATCCTGCCTCTGTCTTTCCGCTTCCGGTAGGCGCAGTTACAATGACATTTTTATCGGAATTTTCCTGCATAAATATCTGTAATTCATTCCAGGATGCAGATTGTCCCCAAGTGTGTAATAAATTGTTCAGAGAACCTGTAAGAAAATCGTTCTTATATTCACATGGAAGATGCGCACTTGCACTGTAGTCGCACTTGTGAAGCAATCCTTTCATGAGGGTCATTTTATTGTACAAATTTATGTCATGTATAGATATGTTAAAAGAACCCTCTTGATTTTGATATTCTGTAAAATCATTAATTATACTAAGTGCTTTATAGTTAACATCAACAGGTATTATATCTTTGTATTCTTCTTTAAAGGCATCTATTAAATCTGATGAATAAGATAAAATAGATGCGGGGGAAGAAGTGTCATAGTGATTTTGGTGATGAAATAGTACGGCATATAAAACGACTATATAATCATCCTCGCAAGCAAAATCTGATTCATTAATAAATAATGCGGATAAAATATTATGTTGTACTTCTTTTGCTTGATTAAAATTTACATTTTTGTTGTGCAAACGTATCTGCATTTGTTGATTTACCTTACCATAATCATGCTTTTGACATGCGTAGGATAGTAATTTGTAAATATTCTTGGAAATGTATCCAATATTATATAGCTTGGCAGCCTCATCCATAACAATTTGTGTATGCTCTTGAATAGTTTCGGCGTTATTGTTTATGTCAGGTGATTTTGCCCAAAACGTATTTATTATTTTTTCAAAGTCTTTTTTTGTCATTTTTCCCACCCTTACCAATTATTCCAATTTGGTTAAATAATAGGCTACACAAGTGCTACAATGTTTAAACAGTCATCCATATATATACCAGGTACAGAGGCAAATATATTAAATTTTGACATATAGCATACTAATTTTTTGTTAAATATACGTTTGTTATCTTTTAATATATAGTCTTTATTAAGAAGATAAGCTGTTACACAAGATGGAATGTCTGTATGATTATTAGGGTTTATACTATGTGTTTTTTTTGCATAATTAAATGTATCTAAAGGCATATATATGTGATTTGAACACTTACAGTTACAATTGATTTCCCTCAATTCTGTATAGCTGCACTCTTCTACATTTACGAAATCTTCGCTTCTACCAATTGATGTAAGATCATCAATGTGATCATAGATACAGGCAAGGGTATCATCATCTGCGTGAATATGTAAAATCAATGTAATTCCATAAAGTGTCTCGTACGTTTTCGGTGCAGTAGTCAGAGTACGAAAAAGAGATATAGGATATTTGTAATGTTCTCTCTCATACGTTTCTACATTCCATTTAACATTCTTCTCTATGGTTTTCCACTTGGCTCCCTGCTTTGAAAGTGCCTGAATCTTTGCCTGCTCAGCGGAAGGATTCAGATCCTTTTTCAAATCGCTTAAATATTGCCGGTGCCTTTTTACATGCTCAAGAAAAGGTTTTAATTTATCCTTTTTGTAAGAGCCTATCTTATCTGCCAGATCTTTGAGTGCACGATATTCGTCTAAATATTCGGGATGATATACGTCGATATATTCCCCCTTGCGAAAATCGTTCCCTTGCGATTTCTTTGCAACAGCGACCTTCACATATCCATTTGATATAGTTTGACTGTTGCACATCTTGATAAGGATACCTCTGTCGTTTTGCAGAAAATTTGATATGCAATGATCAAGATAGACTTCTTTCTGCATGCTCTGATAATCCCCCTGGATACTTATATCCATAGGATGATAAGAGGTAAATCCGCAAGCCTTATGAATCGCTCCAATAACGGTTGAATAAGGAGGCAAAGGATATGTCATACGGTTATCAATCGTCTCTTCTCTTCGGTAATTCGCGGAAGTCTGTGTGAGCCTGATGCGTAGTGCTTTCATAAAAAATCCCCCTTACTATGCGTAATAAGAGTTAACCTGATCTTTAAGCTGCTTAAAGAAATCTTCAGTCTGCATAGCATTTAATTCTCTGACAATGTCATTCTCATTTGCAAAAATACCGCATTTCAAAACGCCGGCATGGAAGTCTCCCTTCTCACTGTGCAGTTTTTCTTTGATGCCATCTTCAAGAATCAGGGATGCGTTCTTTACGTTCACCACATTTTCGAAGAAATGTGTTTTTCTGCAGGATAAACCGCCGATTACAAATAATGGTTCGGCATTATCCAGATTTCCCTTTACGACCAGGGAAAGGTTGGCGATTGCATCTAAGATAGCATTTACACGAAATGCTTTTTCTGAATTATCAGCTTCTGCGTGGAAATTCTCGTCAACTCCGATCTTATCCAAATCAATTGTGATGCTATAAACCTTCAACGATTTATCGTATTCATATTGATATGGATTAAGCCCTGTTTTGTCTGTTTTGCTTTGAATACATAGATTATTTTCTTTTGCATATGTGTTTGCAAGATATAGGTTATTATGAAAACGTAACTCATTAATGAGTGAATCGACAGCAATGGCATCTGTCAAATAGAACGAACTATTTCGGATGTAAGATTCCCCTTTGGTAGACATATAGCCGCCTTCCAAAGCACGACAATTAGAAACATTTAATTCTTCAGTTACTTTTTTCTGTGCCACGCTATCTAAGACTGTTTCTAAATCGTCATATAAACCTGCTTGTACGCAGATAGCATTTTTGAGACTTTCTCTGCTTCGTATAGCATATTCTTTTTGATTCTTATAGATTTTCTGAACATTGGACGCATTACCGAGTCCCTCTCCGTAATTACTTGTTATATTGGCAACAACTGTTAATGTTAAAGCACTTTTCTTCATATTAATTTTCCTCCTTTTCCTTTTTAGAATCTGGAATCATAGCACTTGTAAAGCTGATTGCGATATCAGACCAATTATCTGGGGTGTCAAGAATATCATAAATGGTAGAGAAGTCTCCAATTTGGTTTGTGCCATTGGAATTAATTGTGTCAGTTTGGGTGCTTGATAATTGCAATAAGATTTCAAGTACCCGGTCGCGATCGTGTGCAATAATAGCATTTGTGAGTTTGTTTTTATAACCTTTCACTTTGTTCGCGCCATTATTTTTGCTTAATAAAACCTGTCCAACTCGATATCCAGCTGCATGAGCTCGTTTTACTTTATCTTGCATAGATGAATCTCCTTTCCACTCTACATTGATTTTTATTAATGGTTGTATAATTTGTAAAATCCTGTTCTCTGTATCTATTCGACTTAGTAATAATAGTTGTTCCAGAAGCTTGTCCAGATACATATTATTCAAGCAACAGCGAATGATCTCTTCTTCTACATTAAGTGTATCTTTTTTGTTTTTGTAGATATATCGAAGATTATAGGTTCCATATAGTTCTTTCAATTTCTGTAATGATTGTTTTCGAATAAATAGGGTATCGAAAGATTTATGCCCTTGCTCTTTGTATATAATTTCAATATCGCAGTTTAAATAATCATTGGATTTTAACAATGCTTTAATTAGCGTTGTTAGATATCCATTGTAAATAATGCTATTGTTTATAATCTGTTTTTTCACATTCAACTGTTCGTTTAGTTGATCATTACATTTGATAAGCGCATTGATGGAAGTGTTGCAGTTTGCAAAAAGTCCCGGATCTGCAAATGTAAATGCAAATGGTATAAAATCAAATTCAAATATATCATTTGCAATAAATGTAGAAGTATCAAAATAGTAAGATACTGATTTGTTCTTTTTGCCTTCATCAAGATCATAGCCAAGCAAACGACAATGGGGATTCGAGTTAGACAATAGTTTATTTATATTTGCAAAATTTTTATACATATTCGGTTTATTTCGAAATGTCTCTTTAATTAGTTCCAGACGATGTTCGTCGATTAGATTAAGGATGGTGTCTGTGTTTGTTCCATCGAATTTCGTGCCGTTAAATATTTTTTTCATAACTGTATTAGAAGAAGTTCCATTTAGGTAAGAATTAATATCATTTATATTATCTTGTGAAAATTCTTTGATATGTGTTAACAACCATTCTACATTTCGGTGTCGAAATTCTCTGCCATACCAGTTTTCACAAAATAGTAAGTATCGTTCTTCTGTTAGATCTGTGCTGTTATATAGAATCCCCTGTATGTAGCCGCCTATATCGGAATACACAACATATCGATCTTTATCCTCATTATTTGTATATGTATATAGCTTCTTGCCTTCCGTCTCTTCGATGAAATCAAAAAAACGAATTAAACCAACAATTGCTGCGGAATAGCGCCATTCGGTTGGAAGAAGCAATGTGTCATATAACGGATGTTCTATTGTTGCTTTCATAGTCTAGTTACACCTCCTCCTGAGCGATTATTTTTGCAACTCCAAAGCCACTGGATCGGCGAGATCCAATTCCTGCTTTCAACAGATAGTCCAAGACCGCAGAATTTCCGGTTAATTCAAAATCCCCAACGGAACATTCAATGTTGATTCCATAATGTTTCACAACGATGCTTCTGGCGTTTATTGGTGTCATTGATACCTGAGATAAGCTCTCTGAGAAGCCGGCACGCTGTAACTCATATGAAATTACTCTCTGGCATTCTGACATAAACTGGTCTCTGGCTTTACAGGAATAGTACCAGTCTTTGTTTGTTTCGGGATTATGACTCCGAATGCACAAAGGTTCGCTCATTTTGACTAATAATTTATTGCCTCGAACGACATCATCTTTTAATTGGGTTATTCGGGTTAAAGTCATACGATTTTCCAATGGTAAAGGATATGATTTTCCCTTTTGTGCCGCAAATGCTGAATACAGAATAAATCCGGTTCTTGTATCTGGGGTGGAAAATACAATTGACATTTTCGGGCTTGTAACCTCAATATGATCCGATGTGTAGTTTGGCTGGTCGAAGATAGTCGAGAAACAAAAAGCTTTTTCTTTGGCTGGTCCATAGAAGTCGGGAAAGTATTTACCGTCGTTTGCATTTGACAGGCAATGCTTGATGAATGACAGAAGACTTCTACGATAGTCTATGGATAAGACGCAACTTTTTAGGTTGAATGATAATTGAAATCTCATTTTCAGATCCTCCTTTCGTTTGATTTATTATTAAAATATTTGTTTGAACCATTTGTATACATAATACACTATCACTTGTACAAAAAAACGGACTTGTAATCACTTTTTTGGATTTTATTTAAGAAAATTTCAGATTATTATAAAATCTCCCCAATAATAATCCCCCACTAATATAAAATAATTTTACTACAAATATTTACAAGAAACAACAAAAATATCCATGGAACACAATAAGTTCATAGATACAATAAAACCGCGTACCTATAACAGATACGCGGCTTCTTGCGTGTCGTTAAAATAACTTTGGATGCAGGTTAATCAATTCCAAACATCTGTTCCTCTTCCACCACATCCAGCTTCCTAACATCCATCCCTGTGATCTGGACAAATCGACGTCCGGCGAGGAATGCGACCAGCTCATCGATGGCTGCTTCCGATCCCTGCACTTCCATCTCTACATCCCCGTTATACAGATTCTTTACCCAGCCGGTAAGGCGGAGCTGGTTGGCTTTGTGCTCGGAATAATATCGGAAGCCGACACCCTGTACACTTCCGTGAAATATGATATGTTTTCTGACGATATCTGCCATGTTGTTCTCCATTTATATGTGTTTTTCTTGCTTGCTTTTCTGCTTCAGAATCAATAATAATTTAATTATAAGCCATTTTTCTTGCTGGTGCAATGAAATAAAAAAGAGATAATCATTCCCATAGAAATAATTATCTCTTTCCGTGTGTATCGTTATTTACATTACAGACACTTCTTCACATCATCCACGATCTGCTCCACAGTCAGATGATTGTCCTTTAATACATCATTTACATCGTAGCGGTCTAGGAATTCCTTCTTGATACCGAAGTTCAATACCTTCATATCAGAAGCTCCGTAGAACCGGGCAATCTTCTCGCCGAAACCACCGTCTAATATACCGTCTTCGAGCGTGATAACCACATCGTGGTTTGCCTTCAGGTCTTCGAGCATAGCCTCATCAAGACCGGTAATATAATATGGATTGATGATGGTTGCTTCGATGCCAGTTGATTCTTTCAGTGCTTCGGCTGCTTCTACACCAAGTCCGTAGAATGAACCAAGACCGATGATTGCAACCTTGCTGCCCTGCTTTGTGATCTCGTACTTGTTCAGCTTCGAGAAGTCCTTTGTGACAGCCTTTCCGTCTGAGACAAATGCG
>ULLN01002889.1_pt1 | contig 13951 bp, 17 predicted proteins | sample 1951401 | NCBI WGS metagenome assembly ULLN01 (sample SAMEA4835525, study PRJEB28245) | human gut metagenome | biome: gut microbiome; material: fecal sample | place: Denmark | collected 2008 | reverse complement strand
AAAATATACAAGAATTGTTAATAGTTATAGTGTACAATAAAGAAAAACAAAAGGAGATATAGAAATATGAAAGCTATTAAAAACTATGAGTTATTCAAGAAATCTTTATTAGTATCAACAAACGGAACTATGGTAGAATCGTTTGATAGTTCTAATATTTTTAATGGTTGTGAATATCAGTCATATAGAGTCTATGTTGATGATGTTCATTATTATAATATGTTTGTGATTCATAACTTCGCATCAAATAGTTATGATGTATCACTTGAAACATCAAATTGTGCTGTATCTACAATGTCAAGAGTAGTCAAGACACAAAAGGCAATGATTAAGAGTGTGTGTAGGTGGTGTAATTACAGCTATTTAAATACAAAGGAAATAAGTGTTGATAGCGAAGAATATACGGACAGATGTGAAGAAACAGAAAAGCACTACGCTGATTATACATCTGAAGATTTCATTAAGTCAGGTATTGCAAAAGATTGCACCACTTGTCCAGACTTTTGCGAAGAAGATTGCATTGAAAATGCTGAGTGTTCAAGAGGCAATGATGTTTTCGATGGTTGCAAAACAGTAAAAGACGTTATGGAAGTAAAGCAAGAATTAAATGCACGTTTCGGAAAAGAGCAATATTTCGATACGGACTCTTTACAGCCAAACAAGACAATAAGTGCAAAAATTGAAAATATCAATCATTGTCCGAATCAAGACACATGCTGTATTGTTTCACCTCTTGTACATTGCAATTATAACTATAAATCAGATAGCTGTATTAAAGCGCATAAGAATTTTATTCATGATTGCGAACAAGTGCATAAACAAATGAAGGCAAGAAGTAATCCAGAATGGCATCATGTTAGCCTTGCTACACTTGCCAACATTGATTTTGATATGCTTGACGAAAAGCGCAAGCTTGTACGCGATATCAACCATATATTAAAAGACGGTATTCGCAATTTATACAAATGTGAGAATCATATTTCGTTTGAAGTCTTAGAAAGATACGTAATTAGAAAATGTGATGAAATGATTCGACACAATCGTTTAAAATCGTTCTGGTTTTCATATATTGCGCGGCAGCTTGATGAGGTTAGAAGAAACACTATCTATTTATATACTCCATATATTACAACGCACCGAAATAAATGGTAATATCATAGCTGTTCTATCGGCTACACGGGAAGAAAGAAGGAACTATGAAAATTTATATTCCATATTATGAAAACCGTTCATGGCATACTGCAACTTTAAATTCATTGGACTGTAACTTATACAAGCATAAGGGTGGCGGATATACAATTTTTGCGTATAACAACGCAGTCGCCTATAATGGAGATAATGTTTACAATAATGAGCTGGGTTCAATCGCGTATCAGTCTAAAAACTATGGAAATGCCAATATTTACAAGGTGGATGTTGAAAAATTGAATGGAAAAATAGAAAGTGAGGTAAACAATATGGATAAATTAACAGAATTGAAAAGATTAAAACTTATAAGAGAATCACTCAAATGTGAGTTAAACATGCCAAACAAACATAAAGATATAAAGCAGATGTATGCATTAATTTCTGATATGGCTATCGCTAGCGAAAATAGCGATGATATAAAAGCGCTTATAACAACAAAAACAGCATTAGATTTTCTTGTAAGAGGTATATTAAAATGAGAAGAATGAAATATAAATATTGTGTAGAAATTGCGTATCTGGACACAGATACCGACTACATAAAAGTAGAATATATCGAAACGCTATCATATAACGCGAAGGAAGCTAAAGAAGATGCGTACTCATATATCAATAGATTTTCTAATGTTTCTCATCCTACACTAATGGAAGTATATAGAGAATAAGAAAAAGAGGGGCTTAAACCCCTCTTTATTAATTCAGCGCAATATTAAATTCCACTCCATACAACTGTATCTCATCAACATTAGTATAAGTAGCGAATCCACTTCCGCTTATATCAACCAACTGAAGATAAATTGCACCACTATCTACTTGTGTTGCATCAAAGGGATTGATGGTGAGAACCGCCATGCATTGATGATATCCGGCAGAATCATGAACAACAGCATTACAATTACAGATACTTTGCTCATTTACAAATGACAGATTGTGACTCATAACCTTGGTAGCGTTATTTTTGAAAGTCTTTTTAGGGCTAAAAGCCAAATCAAGGAAACTTGCCACATGGCTAAAGCTACAATGTGCGTTGGTATTAGTCAACACAACATGCATCTTATAATCATTCAGTGTGCAATCAGTACCATTAAGTGCAAAATCTCCCGATCTGTTCCAGCTTGCGTATCCACCCATTGCCTTATATATCATATCAGCTATTGAAAATTGCCCGGTTGCGTTGGGGTGGACCTTATCACTAGCAAGAACACTAACCCAACGTAAGGCACTGTCAGCACCACTTAAAAACTTATACTTTCCCCAGTACGTTTCGTATAAAGTTTTTATTTCATTGTATGCTTTTACGGCTGCTCGAGTAGTAAAACCGATGATAGGTGTAGCAATCCATCCGATGTAAAGTGTTGCGTTTGGTAATTGTGACATTAAATCAATCGTATCTTTGATACCACTATTGACAGTGGATGCTGCAATAAATTGATCATTCCAACCTCCAGCAACAACAACATATTTAACTTGTTTCTTTTGCTTATCTGTTAAAGTATTGATTGCCTGTGTTAGCAGTGCTGAAAAGTGAGTATTAGCGCCAAAACCACTACCACCTTTACTTTTATTAACGTAAAAGCTTGCATCACTAAAATACTGTTCATGCAAAATATCACACCATGGTTTGACCATTCCATCGGGGGTATATCCTTCTCCGTATGAATCGCCTATTGTAATAAGTCCGTAATCTGTTAACCATGTGTCAATAATATCAGACAATTCACCACTTGCCTTTAAAGTATCCAGGTAATCATCAATCGCCTGGATATAGTCCAAATTATCAATATAATTCTGCACATCTGATTGCCATTTGTTCCACTGTGTATAGTAATCATCCCACTTTGTATTTAAATCTTTTGTAGTAGCAAGTACCCAGTCAAGATTCAAATTATGAAAATCAGTATACGGAAAATTAGAAAATGCCATATCATCACCTCTTACTTGAATTGGTCACTGGGAATGACGTTATACTCTTTACCGTCATCACCTGTTACTAAAATTGGTTCAAAAGTTTTATCAAAATAATGCTCATCGGGTATTTGTCCAAATTTTTCAATGATAAACAAAATATAACTTACTGTAGTTGTATTTTTAATAAAGATATCAAATGAAGTTGGACTACATGAATTTACTGGGGGGAACCTATAAGAGTTACCTATAGATACTTCTATCCCTCTATGTATTCCAAAACAGTTGATTAGTCCAGTAATTTTTAGTTGTTCTACACTATATCCATTTGGTAATTTAATATGTACAGTATCACCACTGTTAGCGGGGATGGAGATTTCTACAATATTTCCATAAATTTTCATTTTAGTCTACCCCCTTTTTCCCAACCAAATTCATCGATAACATCGATTGAAATTGTTTCAAGCTCTTTTCCGCAATGCATGAAAAAGCCATGCCCAATATCAAGCCCTATGTGTCTACCAGTACCGCCAAAAGTTGTATAAAGTAAATCTCCGTCTTTTGTCTTGTCAGGAGTTGTTATATTTGTACAACTGTTTATATAGGCAGTCGAATACATAAATTTTCCAGTGACAAGGTTGATAAATCCGCTACAGTCAATCACTGTCTTTCCCAAACAGAAAGCCTTGATCTGTGCTTTCTTTGATGCGTTATACTTTTTAAAATAATTTGGCTCCGCCGCCCAAAGATCCTCAAAAACTTCTGATGTACACTTTTGCCCCTTCGCTCCGTAAAGGTACGCGAATTGATCACGGTTTTTGTAAAGCTCTCTCGCTTTTGCAATATACGCAACATTTTTATCAGGAATATCATAAATCATAGCTTAATTCTCCTTTTCTTTTACTATTGTCAACAGCTCTGTAATAACTTTTGTATTGTTATTAAGTGCATCAACCCACTTTGTGCTTTCTTGATCATGCTTCTCATACCAACTTTTTCTTTCCTCACGTTGGCGAATATCAAGCTCATTAACATACCACATTACAGCACCCAAACACACGCACGGTACACCAACCATTTGTGCAATTTGTGAAATTGCGTTCATAATTTCCATATCACCACACTCCTATTAAAAGTCTATCTGCGTAAAGCTTGCAAACTTCATCAAGAAAGTTGTAAGCTTTAGTCAGATCAATTTCCGCTTGCATCATTTGTTGGGAAGTTGTAACACCTATGTTGCCATGAATCCTTCCTTCATGTGTTCCGTTTGTGGTAGACTCATCAAGTCCATTTGTTACACTTCCGTGTGAGGTGTCAGCTCCAAAAGTTTGAGAATCGCTTCCGCTGTCAGTTGTATTATCAGTATTGGCAACTTCCGGACTCGAAGAATTAAAAGCTGCAACTTTGTGAGTACTGTCAGAAACTTTGCCAAAAGTCGTTGTTATGCTACCCTTGTTAAAAGTTTCTTCAGTATCAACTTTTCCCTTCTGAAAAGTACCGTTTCCGCTGTCAGTCCAGTTTTCCATACGATCATAATTCTCAATCGGATTATACTCAAGCTGTGTTACTTCCCACAAGTGATCAATAGACCACTGTAACGACCGTGCTACACTTGTAACATGACGTCTTAAATATTTGGGATCATGGTAAACTGGTGTAAGATCTCCATATGATAGCAAAAAGTGTTCAATAAGTTGATCTTTTGAAACACCTTTAACATATATATCGTTAAAGATACTATTATCATAGTCATACAAAGTCGCTATTGGAATAATTGTTCTCACGCTGTTCACCTCCTCTATTCTTAGGATACCGCAAACGAGCGCGAATGTCAAGGTTATAATGAGCGTTAACCTTTTTTAAACATTCATTAAGCGTTTCAACCCACAACTCGCATTTTGACATAACTGCGTTTTTCGTTTCTTCAACTTCATCTGTGATCATACGTTCTTTCTTATCAGGAGCCGTATAAATTCCAATTTCCATATCAAAAGCATGTTTGAGGTTTTCAACACTTTCTAATGCTGACTTGACTACATTGTAACATTTTTCGATGTCATTGTTAAAGAACTCATACAGCGCTTTTCCAGTTTCCTTATCATATAATGCTTGATTGATTATAACAGCCAACTTTCCCGACATGATATCATCAAAAGCTATTTTAAACGTTTCAGCTGTGCTTTTGTTTTTGGCGGTAAAAATAAAACCAAATTTTGCAAGGGCACTTGCAACATCATGATTAGATAAAGCCATGGCAACTCTCTGCGCGTATGAATTTATCAGATCGCCAATGCCACACCAATCAGGAGTTAACCTCACTACTTCGCAATCAGTACCGATAACCAAATCACCATTAAAACTAGCGTCAAAAGCTGGATTAGCAACTATATAGTTAGTTGGTTGATACTGTACATCGAACCCATAAGGGTTTCCGTGTTGGGGAATGACACCAAAACGTGCTGTATCCATAACACAAAAGTTTCCTTTTAAAAACAGCAACGGATAAATATAATTTTTTGACCAGTTTGACGGCATACCATCAAAAATTATAAGACTTTCTGCACGTTGTAAAAAGTAGCGAAAATATGTTGCATAATCCCATGTGTTATTAATATGAATCATGTTGGGATTTTGTCTTGACTCGTACTCGTTAATAATAGGACTTGATACACCTTCGCCCACATAGTACCCACTATATACAAAAGGTTTCATTCTATAAACATACCCCCATTCAAAAAGTTATTTATAACCTCTTTTCCATTCTCTGTTGCAGAGCAACGTACATCTGCACTTTCGCACTTTACAAATCCACTCAAACCAGAAAGCGAAACAGGATTACATAAAGGTCTACCGAAATCATTTACATCAACCGTCTTTTGCGTGAAAAATCTACATGTTAATGTACAAAAATTTTCTTGTGATACACACCCACTTGAACCGCTTGAAGTAACGTTGCTTGAAATCAACCCACCTACTAAAGAAAGTACACCACTCACAGCTCCTAAAGCGTTACCACTCACTGCGCTAGCGATTAAACCACCTGCACCTTCTACGATATTTCCACCACCATTACTAGAACGGCTAGAGAAGCCAACGTTTGCGCCTGCGCTACCAAAATAATATCCGAAAACACCTTTGCTATTAAAAACGCTAGCACTAATGTTTCCGTTTATATCCATTTGCATCCCGATTGATATTGTTCTATCAGATTTAATAAAACTTCCATCTATTGGAATAGTGCCGATATAAGGTATTGCAAGTGTATATTTTGAAAACGGTTCGACATTTCTATAATTAAAATTTTCAACTTGAGGATGATTTGGAGCAGTAACAGTAACAACATTTCCCCAAATTTTACCGTTTGAAATAGCGGTACCAGTTCCGCACCCGTCAATAGGGCCAAGTGATATTGAATCACCACCACCACCTATTGATACAGGAACCCAACAAGCGGATATAATATAGTCTTGTGTGTTAAAAACTTGTTTTGTGATTACATCGCCTATTTTCGTCCAGTCTGTGAGTGCATCTATAAAAGTTGATGAATATAAATAATTGCATAAAGACGAAAACTGAGCTGGACTCAATGCATGAAAAGCGTTTCCGTTTTTTCCTGCTGTAGTGAGTATAATACTACCTGTGTTAGAAAATCCGAAATTACCAGACAGAGCTTGTTGTATAGTTGTACTAGATGAAGTAGGAAAAAGTGTATCAGATAATTCTTTATCATAAAGGCTACTAGACCTTGTTACATACAGAGTGTTGCTTAAAATCTCACTTTTGTAACTAGCCAAATAGTCACAAGTGCATGAAATCTCATAAGTTGATTCTACATAGGTAACATCATTGATAAAATAATATCTTCCAAAAGTTGCACAGTATGCAACATTCCAATCAAAAGGTGCTACACCTTGTAAAATAAAAGTTGGATTTTCTACAGATGTACCACTTTTAAGTACACATGATGCACTTTCTGAAAATGTAGGTATTTTCGTACTGTTTATTCTTTTGTTTGATTTTCCAAATTTAACTTCAAATGCCATATGTACCCCCTATTCAAGAAAAGGGGCATTGAAGCCCCTTTGTTAATCTAATAAAATCAAGATCGCATTTTCCGTAAAGTCAACAGGTGTCTTAAACGTGTAATGATTCCAACCGTTTCTAAAACCAAACCTTGCATTCAGTGGTTCGACAGCACTCCATTGATCAACCGTCACAATTCCTAAAGTGTCAATATCCATCATAATTCCAAGAACGTTTTCGACCGTCTTGTTTGTAAGTGTAAACTTACTTGTACCGTCTGCCTGTACACCTTCAGCGCTTCCCTTAATCCTCATAGGATTTTCGGGATCAGTCCAGAAAGTAACCTTATCATAATCGCCCAACTCTGCTTTTTCTGGATGGAAAAATTCGGATCCATTAGCTTCAAAATAATTTCCAAACTTCGAAATTAGATAAAATCTTAAATCAGCAGCATCCGTATGGCGATTTACAACTTTACCAGTGAAATCTCCGTGAAAACGTGTTCCACGAACAGCAATGTTTTCTTTAAGTGTTTTCATCTCAGCAGAAAGCCAAACCATGAACGGTTTGAAGTCAGCTGGGTTCATGATTGATTGTGCTGTCATTGCAAGGCCTGTCTCAGCGTTATATTTTGTTAACGCATGAAATACTTGCGTTTTCTTGCACATATTGCCGGTTGTAGGTGTTGCGCTGCCCGCATCAGCAAGGATAATTGCAAGGTTTGCAAGCTGTGCGCGGGCGATATTCTCAAGATCAATCTCGTAAATATTTGAAAATTCAGTCATCAACATAGAGAAGTATGACGCCACTCCGCTTTCAGAATCAAACGCTGCGTTTAACTGATTTTTCCAAATAGTGTACTTTCTCGCAAAAGTTTGACCGCCGCTTGCGATTGTAAGAAGTACATCATACTTTACAGGCTTTGTTCCTGATTTCCAGTCTTGATCTGCTTCCGGTTTAGCAAGCTCCACATTTACGTTCCATTCATCATTGTTAATGTTGGAATCGTTAACGATAGGCGTAAATTTACGAATATAATTTCCATATCTTTCAGCATCCCAAACCATACCAGAAAGCTTTCTGGAATATGGGCGAATAGAGAAAATCGTCTTTGCGAGAACTGTAGGAATAATCTGATATAGATTATCGTCCTCTCGATCAAGACCCATTTTAAAAGTATTTTGCATCTGTCCAAAACTTAAATTTTGTCCAGTTTTTCTTCCAGTGTATTCCTCATACATGGTATTCAAAATAGCAGAAATTTGAGTATAATTTAAAGTTGCCATAGTCTACCTCCCTTTAGAAAAATTTACTAATATCTGTCTTATCGTTTAAACCACCAAAATTAGTCTTGCCGTTTGCAAGCTGCTGCGCTTTTACAAGTGCTGCTGCAAACTTGTCATAATCAAATGAACTGTCACTCTTTTGCTCTGTCTTTTGATCTGTCTTTTGATCTGTCTTTTGATCTGACTTTTTATCATCTGTAACGTCAAATGCATCAATCTCATCTTTACTGTATCCAGCGTTTACCAGCTTTAAAATTTCATCAATTTTCATATTTTAACCTTCTTTCTTTATTGTTGACAGCGGTAAACAGACTCGAACTGTTATTATATGATTCAAAGTCATATGTGATAACCATTTACACTATACCGCAATAATAGGCGGTTCGTTTGTTGTCCCCAACATGCACACACTGACTAGTGTTTGGATAGTGCAACCGCCTATTTATTATATATCATTTATATTATTGTTTGTCAATTACAACTTTATAAAATATCATACCATGAAACACAATCAAACGATGCTAAAAAATCGCACTGTGTTTCATAGTCTGAAAAAGTAATATCACCACTAATAAACATTGGCTTTAGATACTTTTTACTACTTGTTTGCCAACGTTCTAGTGATGATGGCGAAGCATCAAAAACATCATCACAATGTGCTTTCATAGGTTTAGTCACGTAAAATTTAAAGTCTGACTTATGAAGCCACACAGAAAACAAAGGTGTTTTCATATCGTGCGTGTACTCTTTTAAATTTTGATGCCTTATTCGGTCATCTTCCAAATCCATGAATTCGTTATCAAGTTCCATTTTTGCTCTGCCTTTTGGAAGATTCCTATAAAAAGCGTTTTGTCTCTTTTTCTCTGAAACAGGAGAGTTAAAAGGAAGTATAAGTGTTGTCTCACACCTATCTACTTGTGTGATTTCAGTTCTTTCTTTTACTGCTTTGTAGCAGTCGGGGATAAGGCGATATCCGATTAAAATGTTTGACATAATTGCGTTAGAATTACCAAAAAACCATGTTCTTATTTTTTCCGTTTCAGATTCAGGACGGTTTCTAAAAAGCACTTCCATTATATTTTTGTATGCCTGGAATTCATTTTTTATAGGTCTGTCGCCTTTTTGTGGAATGAATTCATCAAAAATTACATCATAAAATCTCGTAAAATCTATACCAGTTTTGTTTTGAAAAGTAGACAGAGAAACACCTACTATAAAAGGTTTATCGTTTTGCAAGTCCTCATCTGTCAGATATGCTTTGCCATAACCTTTTTTATCATTATATTTCAAACGAATATCTTTCCCGAACCAGTCGGGCTTTACAAAGTCGCCTATAGTCGAAAAGCTGTTTTCAAGTGCAACGTTTGTTCTACGAACATATAAAATCGGATAGTGTCCATCATTCCAGATATCACATATCAGATGAGATTTTCCAATACCTCTGCCACCTATGATATCTATATATCTCTGTCCAACGTCACAAATATATTTATAATTCAAATATCCGTTTTCTTTATATAAACTCATAATATCACCTCATTAACTTAAAAGAGGGAAGCCAAATTGACTTCCCTTTTGATGTGAACAACTTGTTTTCATCCCACCACACCCTACCATTATAAATTAAACAAGCTCAAAATTCATGTAAGTGCGGCCAGCTTTGCTCTGCGATCTTGTCAGTTTAAACTGTAAATTATATGTGTCCATAAAATGGAAAGCACTTTCTGCTGTCTTGATCACAGTTGGACTTGATGTAGCGATTGTTACAACTTCGCCTGTCTCTGTATTGGTATGATAGAAAATAGATACTTCTTTTCCGTCATCTGTTGTGTAACGCACATAATCGGTTACGTTTACAATGGTGTCATCTGGTAAATTTTTCATTAACAAATGATTGTCATTCGCCATCTTAAACATTTCTTTCTTGTCAAACTCTCTTGATTGCACTTCAATTCTCATTTTCGTTATCCTCTTTTCTTTTATTTAAGGTTATTATCCTTTACAAGTATATAATAACTTATTTACAAAAGTTTTGCAAACAAAACGTTATTTATTCCACTATTTCATCAATTATAGTGTAATTCTTTATTTGATCATCTGACAGTCCTATTTCGTAATCACGTGCTACCATACAACTATAGCCTGTATACTCTGTTACCGCTTCTTTGCCTTGATAATCTTTAACTTTTACTTTTGTGATTGTATCGCTGTCATTGTACCAAATCTGAAAACCACCACTATTTTTAATCTTAAATCCATCTCTAAAGTTATCAAGGTTTTTTATCTCTTCGACACCTCTTGATTTTTTGACTCCTGATATTGTACAACCGAAATAGGTTTTATCCTTTGTTTCTTTATAAGCGTTAAAACAATACTTCTTCGCCCCTAAAGTTTTAAAATCTTTGTATTCGGGTTCGTACCTATTTTCAGATTTTACATCACTTTCGCAGTCAAAATATCCAATATAATATTTTTTGCCGTCAATGTCAACAAAAGAATTAGTTTCTTCGCACAACTCATATATCCAATTATTTAATTCTGTCAATTTGTCAAAATTAAAATTAGTTGCTTTGCAACTGTCCGTATCACAGTAAATATATGAACTTTCCGCACATGCTAGAATTCTGCGCAAATGCTTTCTTGCGTGGGCTGTTGTATATACACCCCAAACATACGGTAAAACGCTTTTTTCACTTTGCTCTGCAATGCTTTTTTCATCTGGTATCGAAAAGCCGCTTGCGTCAACCTTTTCTTTATATTCAATGTCATTTTCATACCTTGAATATGAAAATTCTTGCCATTCGTTCTCAAGATACAGCATAATAGGATGAATAGGGTCGGTTGCCGCCATGCCATAAATGCCATTTAATTTATTTTTTGCTTTCATCAAGTCATACTCCGCTTCTTCCCTCTCTTTACTATTTGGGGCGGTATGCTTTACAGCGATTTTCAGTTTTGTTTTGTCCGTAAAATATTGCATAATTACACTTCTTACATCGTCTGGAATATATCCATACCTTGCAGTATATAGAGTATCTTCTATAATTTCAACGCTGTCAAAATCATAGCATTCTTCTATTATAGAAAAATCAATATCTGTTACAGTTGTTTCAAGCTCTGCAGCTTTCCATACTCTACCATTATCTGGATCTACACCTTGCAAGTTGCGGCATTTGCTTATAGACAGATACGGATTGTATTGATCTTCTTTAAGTCTTACATTTGTTAGCTTTATTTGTGCTATCCATGCAAGCTCTTTACTTTTTACATATTTTAAACACTTTGATGTAACAGGCATTTTTTCAAAAGCTGTCATTGGAAACTTCATTAAAAGAAGCATAGCCGGATACATGCTCGAAGCGTCAAAGCTATACACATCATGATATATTTTCGCACACTTTATCATGTTTGCGTGAGTATCACCACCACGAAAAGCTTCTTTTAAAAGCTTATATGTTTTGTCTGTTAAAGCTAACTTTTTCTTTAGCAGTCTGGTGGTAGTACCCTTTCTTATAGCTCTTTTCATATCCCTTCTCACATAAGAGGTACTTGTTAGAGGTACAGTTGCAATTTTATCTCCATCTTTTGTAAGCATGTATGTTATTGCTTCCCATAGACCTAAAGTATCATTGATGATATACCCCCACTCCGTAGGATTGATATAGCTTTCGTTGTGTCTGATTAACGAATAGTCTAAGTCGCCTTTTGCTTTTATATGACTGCAACCAGTCATTTTCTTTGTAAAGTTATCAAGTGACATATTAGTGAGCTTATAACTACACCGAAATTCTATACCACGTTTCTTTAAGCGCCATACAAGCGGCTTGCGTTTACCAGTGGCGAACACTTCGCTATAGTCGTTTAAATAGCCAATCATAAAAGAAAATTCAAAAGGCAGATTGTGTACGTAAATAACAAAATAGCGTGACTCGTTAGTCTTATAGTAGGATTGAATTTTATCAAGTAAATCAATAAAATCTTTCCAGTATCTACCCTGCACTTCTTCGCCGTCAATGCAAGCCGACCAAACATACATAAAAGCGTCAATAGGTTTCGTAACTTCTTCGCCTTGATCATCTTTTTCAGTACGTGTCCGTGACGTTGTTTCAATGTCAAATGTTCCGAATTGATCAATATAGTAAGGACTATCTTTCTTTTTGCCTAAAGGTTTGTGCAATGAAAAGCCATGTGACGGCACATAGTCCGTCACTGACTTTACTTCTATATTATCATATTCATTTGATCTGTTTAAACATTGAGCTATCATAATTTACAACTCCTGTTTTATAGACTTTGGTTTTGGCTTTGCTCGATTGCTCTTATATAGTTTGTTTGCGGCTTTAAATTCTCTAGCCTTATCTTTCCATGATAGAGAACTATTTTGTATAATTGCCACTCTAAACTCAGCTTGATCTTTTAAATTTGGGTATAATTCTTCAGATGCTTTAAAAAGTTCTTGCAAGCCCTCACGTGTGTTTGTATTAAGTGCCTCTGTTAACATTGTAACTATTTGATCACTCGAAAGCTGTGCATATTTTTTATCTGATAAGTAATGCAAGGTATTGAAAAGCTTGTCACGAACACTTTTGCTAAGTTTAGATATGTCAACCCCATAACGTTCTTTAAACGTTGCTACTCTTTTATTTTCTACTTCGATGCTACCACGTGCTGTTGATGCTTTTGCTTCAAGATAGTGCAAAAGCTTGTTTTCAAGTGCTCTCAGTTCACGGATTGAAAAATCTTTATATACAGCTTTACCAGTTGAAACATACGAAGCGTTATAAGAAACATGCTTATTGAAGTAATCAACAGCATCCTGATATCTGAAAAGGGCTGTTCTATCCTCTGTGATTCTGCCTTTTGATATTGCTGTCGTTAAAGTCTTTGCACGCTTGTTTGCAACGTTGGCAAGTTTGCCGACACGGGCGATATATTCTGACTTACTAGAAGTGGTTTCGATAGAATCATAGTGCCAACGAGTGAAATATTTTGCCTGGATTTCTGTCTGTTTCATAACTTGATACCTCTCTTTGCTAATTCTTCTTTTACAATGTCATATTTATAATTGTGTGGTGCGATTTCTCTAAAAATCTTGCCAATTTCATTTTTAGAGTAGCCGTGCTGTTTTAATAATAAAACAATGTACTGCACAGCCTCAGCTCCCTCTTTGTATGAACAGTGCATGCCATCTGGTGGCAATTTGTACCATGTTGTAGTTTTAATATCAGACACCGCCTGCAATAAAATTGCGTGCTGTAACATTTCATAAGGTGTTAACTTACTATTTATAACGCCGTCTTTAGGTCTTTTCATTTCTTTATATCTCCTTGATTTTTTCTTTTATTGTATCATGGAGTTGTTAACAAAATAAAGTATAAATTATGAATAGATTGTTAACAAATTATTGTTATAGTTGGTATAGAACAATGAGACGAACAAATGTGCTAACAGAGGAGGCGACAGCCGACCCACGCGAGCGAGTGAACAGAATAGAACAAATGTGCTAACAGCGGAGGCGACAGCCGACCCACGACCGAGGGCGACAGCCCG
>ULLN01018513.1_pt1 | contig 14403 bp, 15 predicted proteins | sample 1951401 | NCBI WGS metagenome assembly ULLN01 (sample SAMEA4835525, study PRJEB28245) | human gut metagenome | biome: gut microbiome; material: fecal sample | place: Denmark | collected 2008 | reverse complement strand
CTTTTTCTGGCGTGGAACGGACGGTACTGCGGACTTGGAACCAATCTGATCGCGCAGGCATTTTCCGGGGGAGAACTGTATATGTTTGACTGGATTTTGAAGCTGCTCTTTACGGTACTGACTTTGTCGATCGGGTTTCAGGGCGGAGAGGTGACACCGCTTTTTTCCATCGGTGCATCGCTTGGTTTTGTGCTGGGAAGCCTGGCAGGACTGCCACCGATGGTCTGCGCGGCACTTGGATACGCGGCGGTGTTTGGAAGCGCAACCAATACTTTGCTGGCTCCGGTTCTGATCGGAATGGAAGTATTTGGTGTGGAAAATGGGCTTGCATTTTTTGCGGTCTGCCTGGTGGCATTTCTGGTCAATGGCAGGCGCTGCATTTATACGGCACAGAAACGGTCTTTTTGGTAAAAATCCCTTGACTCTCACCCTGGTTCATGGTTTATAGTTCTGCCAGAATTAAAAAATTGAGGTGGAAATCATGAACTGGGTGATTGGAAAAAAGCAAAAAAGAAGAAACAGAATAAAAGCACAATTCGGGAAAAATCCAATGGAGCTGGAAGCGTGGGAATCACTGGAGAAGCGCATGCGCGAAATCCGTATGTATGAAGAGCTGGTGGTGCAGGACGTAAAGAAGGAAGAATGGCAAAGTGCAGGAAGCGTGGATACCGTTACGTGGAATGACCTGGAGATGGATCGTGTATTTGCGCGGATCAATCATACCCGGACGTATATGGGAGAGCAGATTCTGTACCATCGCCTGCACAATATGCAGACACGGCAGTCCTGTGAGGATATGGAAAAGAGGATTTCGTTTTTTTCGCGCCGGGAATCCATACGCACAGAGATAGAAGAAAAACTCATGCGTATCGGCAAGCAGAAAGAAAGCTGTTATCTGCCGTTTTTCCTGACGGAAGAAATTAACCCACTGGTCATTCCCGGTGCAATACTGTATTTTTTGCAGGGACTGCTGGCGTTTTGCCTGATCGGTGCAATTTTGCTGCGAAGTAATTTGTGGGCAACTGGTTTTCTTGTTGTGGCGGTAGTCAATCTGCTTATTTATCTGCATACAAAATGCAAATATGAGGGAAATTTGTTTATGGTATCCAGTCTGAAAGAACTTTTTGATTTTTGCAACTGGATTGTAAAAAAACTGGAACCGGACAGACCGGAAATTTTGCATGCATTGGAGAAAACTCAAAAATTATCCCACCGGATGCTGCGCTGGCAGACTAGAAAATACCAGAGCATATCCGGGGATGTGACGGGGATCCTCTGGGATTATATTGCGGGAATTACGCTGCATGATGTTGTCGCATTTTACCGTATTCAAAAAACTTTGCGCGCGTGCAAAAAAGAGACGATGCAACTGTATACATTTGCAGGAGAAATCGATATGGAGATTGCGATCGCATCCTTTCGGAAAAGCCTGCCGCAATGGTGCTGTCCGTCATTGCAGAGTGATGGCGCAATCAGTGTGGAGAAAATCCGTCATCCTCTTATGGCAGATGCAATTCCGAATGATTTTGTCCTGAAAAAAGGTGTGGTACTGACCGGGGCAAATGCATCTGGCAAATCGACATTTATGAAAGCGGTTGCCATCAATGTGATTCTGGCACAGACGATCAATACCTGTGTTGCAAAAAATATGAAAATGCCTGCAATACAGGTGATGACCTCGATGGCACTTCGGGATGATGTGCTGCAGGGAGAGAGTTATTACATGCGTGAAATTAAATATTTAAAGCGCATGCTCGATGAATTGGAAACGGGTGAGCCCATGTTGTTTGTGATTGACGAGATTTTAAAAGGGACGAACACGCGTGAGCGTCTGGCGGCATCCAATGCCATTTTATCCTACATGGTACAGAAACAGGGCTTTCTCCTGATTGCCACACATGATCTGGAGCTGGTGTATGCCCTGAAAAACCGATACGACACTTATTATTTTGACAGTCAGGTTCATGAAAAAGATATCGTTTTTCCATACAAAATCAGACGTGGGATCGTCGGGAAAACAAATGCCATAGATTTGATGGAACTGCTGGATTTTCCAGAAGAAATTACAGACCAGGCACGGCGTGAGGTGGGAAAGAGATAATTGTATTTTCAAATATTATAGAAGGAGGAACGGGACAGATGAAAATAGGACAGGCAGCACAACTGACCGGATTAACCATCAGCAATATCCGCTTTTATGAAAGAAAGGGGCTGCTCGAACCGGAGCGGAATGACCAAAGCAAATACCGCAATTACAGTGAACAGGATATCCGGCGGTTAAAACAGATCATTTTATATCGGAAAATGAATATGCCCATCGAAAAAATTGCCTTGATGCTGGATGATCCGGCAGTTTCTGAGGAACTGGTCCGGCAGCAGTTGCAGGAGTTGTTAAATAAGCAGCAGGAAATACAGGGTTCCATCGACCTGTGCCGGAAACTTGCAGCAGATCATGCCTACGATGGCGAAAATATTGATTTTTACCTCAACTATGTAAAAGAAGAAGAGAAAAAGGGACGTAGCTTTGCGCAATTGGAGGAACTTGTCGGTGATTTTTCGGAGTACAGCGAGTTTTATAAAGTGAGTGGCGATCCGGTTTTCCAGTTTCTGTTTTGTAAGGTCAAAAATCAGAAGCTGTTTGGATGGGTATGGTTTGCACTGTGGATCGCACTGAGTGTTTTTTTTATTGTGGAGTTTGGATTCGGTGACGGGCATATGCCGCTTGTGGTAAAAGCGATCGTTATCGGGGCTGTGCTTGTCCTTTTATGGTATGATTTTATCCGGTATTGCAGAAAAAAGCGAAAATATACCGTTAAATACAGGAAAACAACAGCACCATAAAAGGCATGGTCACAATGGCACACAGCGTGGTCACTACGTTGATTGCGCTGGCATAGTGTGCATCGTTTCCGTACACCTGGCACATCTGTGTAACGGTGGATGCTGATGGGGTGATTACTGCGAGAAATACAATGAGCATGATCTTTTGAGCATCTGCAGACAGTGTGGCAAGATGGCTGATTTTTATGAGAAACAGTGCAATCAAAGGAATGACAAGCATTCTGAGAGCCGATATGAAATATACACGTTTATTTGCAAAAATTGCTTTTAAATCCATTCCGGCAAAAAGCATTCCGGTTACAATCATGCTGGCTGGCCCGATCATATTTCCAACACTGGAGATGGTATTTGTAATGAGTTCCGGCAGCCGGATTCTGGTGAAAAATAAAATGGCACCAATGGCAATGGAAATCATATTGATGTTAAGGATGATTTTCTTCCAGTCATAGGAAGATTCACGGCTTATGATTTTCTTGCAGTGTGTCCAGAGGAAAATAAGCTGCACGCTCATGAAGACACATCCGTAAAGTATCCATTTCTGTCCCAGAACGAATGTCACGATAGGAACAATCAGATTGCCGGAGTTGGAGTAATAGATAGAAGCTGTTTCCACTTCATTTAAGGAAAACAGTTTTCCCATCACGAAAACGACAAGCAGGAGAACCACCTGAAGCAATACGGATGCAGCAAGCGCGATGAGAAGACCATTTACGGTTTTTTTGGTATAGTCCACCTGAAAAGCGTTTATAATCACGCATGGAATGATCAGGTACAGTACGATTTTGGATAAAACCTTACTGTCTTCTTCTTTGACAATTCCCACCTTTACAATAATAAATCCCATCAGAATCATGAGAAAAAGTTCAAAAATCTGTTCCATTAAAAGAATACTGATCTGCATAAAATCACCCTGTCTTTCTAACTGCCTATCATAGAACTTGTAAAATAAAATTGCAAGAGTATACCGGTTATTTGCAAAAGCAGAAACTGTGTAAGTTTATAGTTCCTACTTTCATGATAGAATCATATCCTGAAACGTGTGATATGACAACACAAATACGTCCTGAAACGTGTAACATCATAACACAAATACGCCTTGAAAATGTTGACGGCTCTGCCATAAAGGAATATTATATAAAGCAATAAGAAATGCTGCATATAAATTCCACTGACAGGGAGGACGCACGATGAAACGTTTTACATTGGAACAATTGGTGCCTGACACAATAAACTTGTTGATACCGGAACAAGATGGCGTATGTTTTGAAGAATTTTTATATCAGCTTCGACCAAACGAACGAAAGGGGAATTCGTGATGAAAGGAATGATGAAAGTCAAACTGGTGATTGCTTTGTTGGTGGTAATCGCTGTTGCAATTTTTTATTATGTTTCACTTCCGGCAATTAACATTCATGCAACAGAAACCTGGAAATTTATTTTTCTGATTTTGGCGGTGCTTTTCGTGCTTTATATTGTAAGAAAGGCAAAGATAGCAGGACAAAGCAAGATTGAACTGTCCTTTATTAAGGAATATACAGGTTTAAAGATTGGAGTGATTGTCTTTTTACTGTTTTTGGCGGTTTATGTGGCAGGCTCCATTTTGTCCTCACCGATTGTCAATGCAGCAAAATATCAGAAACTTTTAAAAGTGGAAGAGGGGGAATTTACCGAGGATATCAAACAGATTTCTTATGACCAGATTCCACTGTTAGATCGTGACTCCGCATCCATTCTGGGAAATCGTAAGATGGGTAGTCTTGTTGATATGGCGTCGCAGTTTGAAGTCAGTGAACTTTATTCCCAGATTAACTACAAAGGGGAACCGGTCCGTGTGACACCGCTCCGTTATGCGGATACCATCAAGTGGCTGACGAACCAGAAGGAAGGAGTTCCAGCCTATATTAAGATTGATATGGCAACGCAGGATACGGAGCTGGTTCGTTTGTCAGAAGGCATGAAATATACGCCATATGACCATTTTCATAGAAACTTAAAGCGTCATTTAAGATTTCGTTATCCGACCTATATTTTCGATGATATCAGTTTTGAGATTGATGAGGAGGGTACGCCTTACTGGATTTGCAGTGTTGCAGATTATAAGATTGGTCTGTTTGGAGGTAAGACCATCGGCAGAGTTGTGCTTTGTAATGCTGTGACAGGTGAGTGCACTGATTATGCGGTAAAAGATGTGCCAAGCTGGGTAGACCGTGTTTATTCTGCCGATTTATTGGTACAGCTTTATGATTATTATGGATCTTTAAAACATGGATTTATCAACAGTGTGTTAGGACAGAAGGATTGTCTGACCACCACGAACGGTTATAATTACCTTGCAATGAATGATGATGTCTGGGTTTATACCGGAGTAACCTCCATCACAAGTGATCAGTCCAACGTTGGATTCGTCCTGATGAATGAGAGAACGATGGAGACAAAATATTATCAGGTAGAAGGCGCAATTGAAGATTCTGCGATGTCCTCTGCGGAAGGTAAGGTGCAAAACCTTGGCTATACAGCAACCTTCCCACTGTTATTAAACATTACAAATGAGCCGACCTATTTCATTGCATTAAAGGATGATTCTGGTCTGGTAAAAATGTATGCGATGGTAAATGTGCAGAAATATCAGATTGTAGCAACCGGTGATTCTGTCAGTGAATGCGAAAAGAACTATATGGAACTGATGAAGCAAAATGGTGTCAATGCGGAAACAAAAGAGAGCGACAGTGTCAAGAAAGCAACCGGTACGATTGCAAAAATCACCGATGCAGTGGTAGAAGGAAATACGCACCAATATATTTTGCTCGAAAATGATTCCGATATTTACGATGTATCGGTAGTAGATTACCTTGATATCGTGCGTTATGGTGTAGGAGATACCATCACATTTGAATATATGGAGGGTGAGCAGGCCAATACCGTGCTTGGGATTGAAAAATAGAACTATGATTGTAGTTACAGAATAAGGATAGAGGGGCAAGGTAAGCCCCTCATATTAAGAATTACTTAACTCTATCGTCATACCAAAGCAGATATTTTGTGAGTAGTATACCTGTGACAAATCCGACCATCGCATAAGTGGCTGCATCAATAGAAATAGAGAACAATTGGACAATTGGTGCCTGACACAATAAACTTGAAGGTAAGCAATATTCAATTTTGTAAATAAGCATATCATTCAGCTAACGAACGATAAAAACTCATTTCCTCCTCGGAAACTGCCTTATTTTATTGCAGCATTTCCTGCTTAATTTTTTCGTATAAAGGACGAATGGTTTCCGGCACTTCCTCCAATTCGTCCGCAATCTGATCCAGAGGTTTGCCTTTTTGAATTTTTTTACGAATCTGCTCTGACAATTTTTCTTCTTTCCCGATCTCTTTCCCGATCCTTTCGCCATCCTCAATTGCTTCGGCGCGCTGCATTTCCAGCCGTCGTTCAAATGTATAGTCTAATGTCATCACGTGCATTACCTCCTCCCTGTGTTGAGCCAGAAAATCCCTAAGCACATTTTCTTCCATACACTGGTTGATAGCTTTCTCAATGGCATCTTCCAGATTTCCACTGATTTCATTATTTTTCCGCACCATATCCACAAAATACATATATTCACGCAATGTCTGGCATTTTGACAGCAATGGAACATTTTTCCCATTGTTAATATTGTAAACATGGCAGACCAATTCTATCTCAGGATTCTTGGTTTCTTTTTCAAATGCATCAGAAAGACGGAGATCATACTGATCCGGCGCATCTTCTTTTCCATTATAAAACACGACAAAATGGGGCACTGGAATCTTTAAGATTCTTCCACCATAAATATCACGTTTCTGAGCTTTGATTTGTTTTTGTATAATGCTTGCAAAATAAAGCAGATCCCTCAGTGGCATATTCGGGCAATAGGTTGACTGATGCTCATACAGGCTCAGATTCGCATCAAGAATGAATGATGCATCATTCCGTACGGTAAGCGAAAAGCTTTTGTCATCCAAAGTTGTCATTTCAACCAGTTCTGGATCATCATAGTCCGTTCCATTAATCGCGTTATAAATTTCCATTGCACGTTTCTTGTCCTGAAGAAGCATGCTGAACACATCACTTTTGTATTCTTTGTTTGCCATACAGTTTCCTCCTTGTGTAAGCCACAGAATCTGTATGACAACACATCCCATATCAATACAAATCCTGCTTATAACAAAATTAAGTTAAAATAAAGTTGAATTTTAAAAGCAAGACTTTCCGGGATAATTTGAAATGAAAAAATAAAATATATGATATAGACGGCTCGCCAGGTACTGTCCGCCCAAGCTATGGAAAAATATGTATTTGCTTTGTGACAAGTATAGCATTTAAATGCCTGAGATGCAACAAAAACCTTCCACATTTATGCAAACAGTAACGTCCAGAAAAGTGTAGCACTATCACATAAATACGTCCTGAAAAGTGTAGCACCATAACACAAATACGTCCTTAAAAATGTTGACGGCTCTGCCATAAAGAAATATGATATAAAGTAATAAGGAATGCTACATATAAATTTCACTGACAGGGAGGACGCACAATGAAACGTTTTATAAGGGAACTTCTTTTCCGGTAGGGAAAGTTGATTTCATGGATCTGTATGCGTTCAAAATTTATATGCTTGATGTCGGGCTTCTGCTTGCCATGACAGATCTGGATGCAAGCGTTATCGTTGATGGAAACAGGATTTTTACAGAGTTTAAAGGGGCGTTGACGGAGCAGTATGTGCTGCAGCAGATGATAGCGGAACTGGGTGTGGAACCATATTATTACACAACGGCAAATTCTACAGGCGAAATTGATTTCACGCTGCAGGCACCCGGATCGGTCATTCCGGTAGAGGTGAAAGCAGAGGAAAATCTGCGGGCAAAAAGTCTGCGGGCTTTTTGTGAAAAGTATCATCCCAAGCATGCGGTGCGGACTTCCATGTCGGATTTCCGTGAGCAGGACTGGATGACAAACACCCCGCTTTATAATATTGACCGGATTGGAGAATACCTCAAATGAGCACCATAACTCGGCTGGAATTTAAAAACGGGCAAAAAAAGAAAATAAATATATCAAAAACGGGTCAAAATATGAAATGTTCGATTGAAAAAACGGGTCAAATTTTGTTATCATGGAGCATATGGAACAAATATGAGAAATAACGAGGAAAATCCCATGAAAATGACAACCCTGTGTTACATAGAAAAAGACGGAAAATACCTGATGCTCCACCGCACCAAAAAGCGGCACGACATCAACAAAGACAAGTGGATTGGTGTAGGCGGACATGCAGAAGGCACGGAAGGACCGGAGGACTGCCTGTTACGTGAAGTAAAAGAAGAAACCGGCCTGACACTGACTTCCTACCAGTTCCGCGGGCTGATCACATTCATCAGTGATGAAGCGCCGGAGCCGGAAGAAATGTGCCTGTTTACTGCGGATGGTTTTACCGGGGAGCTGATCGAGTGCAATGAAGGCGATCTGCAGTGGATGGACAAAAAAGAAGTGCTTGCGCTTCCGACCTGGGAAGGAGATGCCATTTTTTTAAAACTGCTGATCGAGGAAGACGAGCACCGCTTTTTTACACTTCGGCTCGTTTATGAAGGAAGTAAACTGGTAGAAAAACAATTGTACCGGTATTCATAGAAAACAGATTAAATTTGAAAAATAAAGTGTTGGATGGCAAATGTTAAAAAGAGCTGTACCTGAACAGCAAAGGAAAGGAATAAAAAATGGAAAACGAAAACCAGACCCCGCACAAGCGCCGTGTGCATTATAAAGGAAAATACCCGAAGAAATTTGAAGAAAAATATAAAGAACTACAGCCGGAAAAATACAAAGACACCATCGCGCATGTCATCCAGAAAGGCAACACCCCGGCAGGTATGCATATCTCCATTATGGTAAAAGAAATTCTTGATTTTCTGCAAATCAAACCGGGACAGACCGGTTTTGATGCCACACTCGGCTACGGAGGTCACACGAAAGCCATGCTCGAGCAGCTGCAGGGGCAGGGACACATCCATGCGACTGATGTCGACCCGGTAGAATCGGCAAAGACGAAAAAACGTCTGGCAGAGCAGGGATTTGGCGAGGACATATTGACCGTGCATTTGCAGAATTTCTGTACGATTGACGAGATTGCAAAAGAAGTGGGCGGCTTTGATTTTATTCTGGCAGATCTTGGTGTTTCGTCCATGCAGATTGACAATCCGGAGCGTGGCTTCTCCTTTAAGGTGGACGGACCGCTTGATCTGCGGCTGAATCAGGAGGCAGGAATCAGTGCGGCGGAGCGTCTGGATACGATCAGCCGTGACGAGCTTGCCGGAATGCTCTATGAAAATTCCGATGAGCCGCACTGTGAGGAACTAGCAAAAGCAATCACCGATGAAATCCGCAAAGGGCACCGCGTGGATACAACTACAAAACTGCGCAGGATTATTGAAAACACTCTTGATTTTCTGCCGGAAAAGGATAAAAAAGAGACGATCAAAAAGACCTGCCAGCGGACGTTTCAGGCACTTCGCATTGATGTCAACCGCGAGTTTGAGGTGCTTTATGAATTTATGGAAAAGTTGCCGGGGGCTTTAAAACCGGGCGGCCGCGTGACGATTCTGACATTCCATTCTGGGGAGGACAAGCTGGTAAAGCGTGCTTTAAAAGAAGGCTACCGCGCAGGTATTTATTCGGAGTATGCAAAGGATGTGGTGCGTCCGTCCGCGCAGGAGTGTGCGCAGAACGGACGGGCACGCTCCACGAAGATGCGCTGGGCGGTACGCAGTCAGTGATCCTGATACACAATCATAATTGCCATTATTTGAGTCTTTGATAGGTGATGGGAATTTCTTTTGCACCTTTACGGTAGGAATCCACCCACTTTTTCAGGTCAGCAGCATCTATGGCGGTTTCTTTCCCTTTGGCATTTGTCAGGAGATATACGATACCGTCGTGATCCTTATCAGCGGAATCCGGGAATGAGGAAAATCCGTCAATGCTGTCTGCCCATTCTTTTTTATTCCAGTCGGTCACAAAACCTATTCGGGTGTAGGAGGCATCATCGGCCTGATAGGACCATACCTGATAAGGCCAGAAAGTGGTGGGGTCGGCTGCACCAGCAGTGGAATAAGGGCCACCGTAAGGACTTCCGTGGGAAATATCCTCTTCCACAATTCCATTGTCGTAAAAACGGGAAAAAGTATAGAACCCTCCAATTTCATGAACCAGAGTAGGTGCATTGGGATCATAGGTGTACACTGTAATGCCGCCATCCGGACCACTATCATAATCAAAATCAAGCAGAAGCTCTTTTATGCCGTCCTGGGTGACATCGACAATTGCGTAGTAGATCGACAGTGATTCTTCCCAGTCAAACTCGGTGAACTCGGTGTCAGAACCCGGATACATGTGGTTTTGTCTGATTTTCCGTAATACGTTCCGGTAAGCAGAGACCTCGCTTTCAGTCTCCGTCTTGGAAGTTTCAGTCTCCGTCTCGGAAGTTTCTGTTTCCGTCTTGGAAATTTCAGTCTCCGTCTCGGAAGTTTCTGTTTCCTCTTTGGAACGAGAAGTACATGCGGTACAGGTGCACAGGACAAGACAAAGCATGACGGGAAGAAAAGTTTTTTTTATATGTTTCAGCATGATGTTACCTCCAAAATTGCAGGGTTTAATGATCCTTTAAATATTTATAAAGTATATTTGCATCCTTTTCTCTTTTATCAAGATGTGCTTCTCCAGCCCCTTCCATGGCAGATTCGAAATAATCACATACATCTTTGGTAGAAGTTTTTTGTTTAAGTTTTGGCCATTTATTACGATAAATTCCAGATGTCATTTCTTCTTGAAAGTGGGCTAATTGAGCGTTTAGATCGGATACATTTAAATTCATGTTATTGGCCGTTTGTAAAAGTTTCTTTTTTTCTATTTTTTCGCTCCATTGCATTAATCCATAACCTTTGCCATCAGATGAGTTATATTTATAATTAGGATCATGGTCTATTCTTGAAATATCATCTTGTAGATTATCTGTTGAAAAGTGGGATTCAAAAGATAAATTTCCACACACGCCAGCAGCCTGGGATGCTGATAAGCCCATTCTTTTTCTTAAAAAAGTCCATATGGTTGCCAGATTTGATTTTTCGGTACTATCTAAAGACAGTTCTTTTGCAGTCTGGTTAAATTTGCTATCATTTATAAGAGTACGTCTAAAACGAAGTAGTCCAAGGAGTTTTGTTTTCATTTTGTCTGTCATGGTTCCGGCATTATGTGTATCACAATAAACTTGTTGAAAATTTTTAATTGCTTGTTTAGATGCACTGGAGGTAAGATTACCATCAATTGGTCCTTTATAAAGACCTAGTGTAGATAAACCAGACTGAACTTCTTGATTAGTAAGCGTAGTGTTAGCATTGGCACGAATAGACTGGATACTATAGAGATTGTTTGATGAAAATGAAGTTTTCCTGATCATAAATTATAGCTGGTTCATTCTCGCCAATTGTGGAAATTTTATTATATTCTTCTTTGGAAGCCATAGAAGAACATTTAGGAGATGAATTATAATTAGAAGTGGTAATTTTTATATCCATAATTAGACCCCTTTCTTTGGTGAAATAGTTGTATTTGTTGCAAAAATATAATATCATAATTAAAGATATGAAATGAATGAATTTATATTAAAAATGATGAAATAATTATATAAATATTTAATTAAAACATAAAAAATAAGAATACTTCATATTTACTTCACGATTTATTTAAGAAATATATGGTATTATAAAAGTAATTAGGAGGAAAATAATGAGAAAGTTATTAGCAGCAAGTAAAATTATAGTATTGGTACTATTTGTAGGTATAACTCCAGTTCAGGCAATGGAATTGAATAATAAAGCAAATGCCGTAGAAGATCAGGAGCGATTATTTGATTCGGAATATGTTGTGGTAAGTGAAAAAGCTGCAATTAGATCTGGGGCAGGTTCCTCATATGAGGTAATTGAATATGTATATAAAGATGATATTATACAGGTAAGATCTATTAAAAACGGTTGGGCAAAAGTAAATTGGAAAGGTAGGAGTGGGTATATTAAAACAACTGCGCTTAGAAAAAAATAAAGGTAAAGTTATATATGGAAAAAAAAGATAAAATAATATTACTCATAGAAGATGATTTTGATATTAGAAATGGAATCCGCATATTACTTGAAAGCCAGGGATATGAAATTATTGAAGCAAAGAATGGGAGAGAGGGGCTGAAAAAATTAAATGAAACCATATCTCTTGTAATATTAGATATCATAATGCCTGAAATGTCAGGGATTGAGGTTTGTAAAAAAATTAGAGAATCATGGTATGTACCAATTCTTTTTCTTACAGCGAAATCTTCTGAAACGGATAAACTGGAAGGATTTTCGGCGGGAGGGGATGATTATCTGGTTAAACCATTCTCTTATGTGGAATTAATGGCACGGGTAAAATCATTATTGCGCCGGTGCAGTGTATATAATACGAACTATACTGGTAATCAATTACAGAAAAATAAATGGCTGCATTATAATTCGCTGGATATTTGTATGTTTTCCAATTCTGTAAAGTGTAATGGAAAGGACATGGAACTTACAGAAAAAGAATATCAAATTTTAAAGTTGCTTGCTTCCTATCCGGACAAGGTGTTTTCTGTGGAAAATATTTTCGAAAGCGTATGGCAGGAAGTTTATGTGAATTCAGCAAGCAATACAGTAATGGTGCATATTAAAAATTTAAGATCCAAAATGAAAAAATGCGGAAATTGTGATAGTGTAGTAAAAACCGTATGGGGAAAGGGGTATCGTTTTGAAGAAAATATTCCTCAAAACAACACATAGATTAAGGGCAATGATGTTGTTGGCGTTGATAAGTTCGACGTTTCTTTTTATGGTTCTTTATTATGTGGGAGAAGAATGGTTAGATTATTATTTTAATTCTTCAAGTTACATGGTAAATATGCAGAAACCTTATTTAGAAAGTTTACAACAATACATAAAAAAGAATGGTATCACAACAAAAGAATACAAGAAACTGAATCCGTGGATTCAAAAAAATAATATTTATTATTTCTCAATTTCAAAAGAACGTAAATTTATTTATGGGGTTTTATATAATGGAACATTTCAGTTAGATGGTAATGCGCAGAGTAACCTTCATCGAACATGGCAGTTTATGGATAAGATCTCATTTGCAGATACAGATGCAGATGTATTTATTTATGTGAAGAATGTAAATGTTTATTATCGATATATGTGCATTATCATGGTAGTAATTGCAATTGTGACCAGTCTGTTAATTGCATTTGTTGGAAATCAGAAAATCATTATACAGTTAAGCAGAAATATGGATGAGGCAGAGAAGGAAAAGAAGAAAGAACAGGAAGAAAAGGAAAGGTTAATAAAAAGTCTGGCACATGATGTCAGGACCCCCTTAACCGGATTAACGACATACGCAGAAATTGCACGAATGGATGTAAGTAAAAGAGGCTTAGATACACAATATATAGATATGATTATTCGTAAGGCAATGGAAATAAAAAATTTAACGGATCAGCTTTTTGAATTGTCTGTGGTGCATAGCCAGAAAGAGTGTATATTAGAAGAGCCTGACACGATAGAAGAGGCTATTGGGGATTATTTGTCTGAATTCTATGCGGTTTTACAAAAAAATAACTTTCGCGTAAACATTGACAACTTAAAGTGGGAAAATGTAAAAATTTCAATTAATACGAATTTAATGAGTCGGATTTTTGATAATCTTCTTGATAATACATATAAATATGGAGACACAGAGGATTTCGTGTATTTAGACATTACATATGAGCCGGAGAGAATAGGTGTCATTATAAAAAATAAAGAGAAAGAGCAGCTAAGTCCCTGTAATCGAACAGGAATTGGTTTAAAAAATGTGGAATTTATGATGAAACAGATGCAGGGAACAATGACATGCCAAATGAAAGAACAATATTTTTGTGTCGCTCTGTGGTTCCCAATAAGAAAATAAAATTTTTGCCCAATATGTGTTTCTTTTCGCAGATGTAGAGAAAATGCAAAAATTGTGCTATAATGCAAGCGCGTGTTTTACAAAAAACACGCGCTTATTCACGTAGGAAGGAAAAGAAAAGTATGTTATCCACAATTGAAGCAATCAATAGTGCGGTCAACAATTTCATCTGGGGTGTTCCTGCAATGATCTGTATCATCGGTGTTGGTCTGGTATTGAGTTTCCGGACCCGGTTCTTACAGATCCGCAAGTTCCCATACGCGATGAAAGTGACCTTCGGCCGCATGTTTAAGAAGCGTGAGGCATCGGATGGAGCCATGACACCGTTTCAGGCGGTGTGTACGGCACTTGCGGCAACGGTCGGCACGGGAAATATTGCCGGTGTGGCAGGGGCGATGGCCATCGGCGGTCCGGGAGCAGTGTTCTGGATGTGGATTTCCGCAATTCTCGGTATGTGTACCAAGTTTTCAGAAGTGACGCTTGCGGTGCATTTCCGCGAAAAAAATGTGCATGGGGATCTGGTCGGCGGTCCG
>ULLN01017404.1_pt1 | contig 15962 bp, 9 predicted proteins | sample 1951401 | NCBI WGS metagenome assembly ULLN01 (sample SAMEA4835525, study PRJEB28245) | human gut metagenome | biome: gut microbiome; material: fecal sample | place: Denmark | collected 2008 | reverse complement strand
TATCAGTTTGAACGCTCCTTTATATTGGAGTGTATATGAGTATGCCTGGGTAGCCGAACAGGCCGGTAGTAATACGAATATGCCTGAAGTGACTTGGGATGCGAATATTGATTGGGTATCGGAGAATCTTCTGCCTTATGGTTACGATATGATTTGTACGGACGGCTTTATGTCAATGACAAACGATCCCAGTATTGAACCGGGTGGGTATATGACCCATTATGCCGGTATAAAACTGACGGATTTAGTAGCTAAATGTAAGGCCAAAGGTTTGAAACTGGGTGTTTATGATAATCCGTTATGGGTACACTGCTCGTATGAAACGGTAGTAAAAGGTACTGAAGGTATTACAGTGGGGAGTTTAGTGTACGATTCCGCCAAAGATGATGTTCTTCATCCGGATAAAGGGGATGTCTTTACTTGGATAGTTCCCAGCCATAAAGGTGCTAAGGAGTTTATTGATGGCTTCTTTAAATATTATAAGAAAATAGGAGTAGAATTTATCCGTATGGATTTCCTCTGTCTGTTTGAAACGGGAGATGGTGCCGGCGAAATGCCCGGTAGAGGATATGGACGTGAAGAATACGAACTTGCGTTGAAGTATATTTCCGAGGCTGCCACAAAGTATCAGGTATTCACTTCGCTTGTGATGCCCAATCTGAAAAATGATGCGGAGTTGGAGAAGAAATATGGTAATATGATTCGGGTAGATGCCGATACAATGAAAGGCGGATGGGAACACTTTGCAAGCAATGGCTCTACATGGTTCAATCCCAATGGATGGCCGTCTACCTCTAATATGTTTACCGGCCTTATCAGTTGGTCGCACATTGCGGGAAGGGGAAAGGTAGTGCTGGATGCTGATTTTACCCGTTTGAATACATTTAATACGGATGGTGAAAAACAGAGCGTGATTTCTTTGCAACTGATGGCGGGTGGTCCGATTGCCGTAGCCGATCAGTATAATACGATTGTCAGCGGTGATTTAAAGTTTTATCAGAATGAAGAATTGCTGGCTTTAAACAAAGACGGATTTGTAGGAAAACCTTTGTCGGATGATTTGTGGAATGCAAAAAATCAAATATGGTACGGACAGATGTCCGACGGAGACTATATCATAGGTTTTTTCAATAAAGAAGATAATGAATATGACCGTACACTCGATTTTTCTGAAATAGGCATTGAGGGCAAGGTAAAAGTGCGTGATTTGTGGAAACATCAGGATGAGGGGGAAGCTGAAACTTCTTTGAGTTATAAGATTCCCGGGCGTTCTTGCAAGATTGTACGTCTGACAAAATCTGAGTGATAATGAAAGTATAATAAAACAAGTATTGTCTTGTTTGAGAAATTCAGGTGAAAATAATGATATGATAAAGAATTTGAATATGAAACTGTTTCTGATGGCATTGACATTCTTTTTCGGAGGATGCGAGGATAAGGGTACAGGCTGGACACCGGATATGATTCCCGATGATCCCGTGATAACTCCCGGTGATGACGCTGATACGGAAGGAATACATACTTATAACGCCCCTCTCTATTGGAGTGTCTATGAATACTGTTGGAAATTGGAGCGCAGAAATGAAGAATTGGTCAATGCCGGTGGGCAAGGACAGGCTATTGATATGTCTGAAGGTTCCTGGCAGGATATAATCGACTATGTGGCGGAAAATCTGCTTCCTTATGGTTACAATATGATTTGTACGGATGGTTTTATGGCGATGGATGGTACTTCCGAGCCCGATCCTACGGGATATATGACGAAATACGGATCGGTAAAACTGAAGAAACTTTCGGAAATGTGCAAGGCTAAGGGACTGAAACTGGGTGTTTATGACAATCCTTTGTGGATACATGGTCCGGAAGAAACCATTATAGAGGGTACTGATAATATTACCTTCAAGGATTTGCGTTATAAGCAAGGTGAAGATAATGTACTTTATCCTGACGCCGACGATGGCTTCTCGTGGGTAGTAGCAAGTCATAAAGGTGCTGAGGAGTACATCGACGGCTTCTTTAAATATTATAAGAATCTTGGTGTGGACTTTATCCGTATGGACTTTCTTTGTTATTATGAAAACGGGTACGACCGCGGTATGAATGCCATAAAAGGTAAAGGGTACGGACGAGAGAATTATAAACTTGCTCTGCAATATATCTGTAAGGCTGCAAAGAAATACGGTGTATTTACTTCGTTGGTAATGCCCAATATGCATGAGGATGCGGCTCTGGAGCGTGAGTATGGTAATATGGCGCGTATCGTTGGTGATACGTGGAGCGGTGGCTGGCATCATGTGTCTAATTCCGATCGCGGCAAAGTATTTGAAGATTGGCCCAGTTGTGGCAATATGTTCGATGGCTTTACGCACTGGTCTAAATACTCCGGACGTGGTAAAATGATTATGGACGGTGACTTTATCCGCTTGAATACATTCGGTTCCGATGCGGAAAAGGAAAGTGTCATTTCTCTGCAACTCATGGCGGGCGGTCCGGTAGCGATTGCCGATGTGCCGGGAGATAGTTTTGCCAATTCAGATTTGAAGTTTTGCCAGAACGAAGAAATGCTGGCTTTGAATAAGGATGGTTTTGTCGGTAAACCTTTATCCGATGTTTTAAATAGTACGGACAGTCAGATATGGTATGGACAGATGACAAACGGTGACTGGGTGATAGGCCTGTTCAATCGCGAAGATTCCAAGCAGTTTCGTTCGGTGAAATTCTCCGATTTAGGTATTGAGGGTAAGATGAAAGTGCGTGACTTGTGGAAACATGCAGATGAAGGAGAAGCTGATAACTTGAATGTGGAACTTGAGGCGCATGCCTGCAAGATTGTGAGGTTAACCAAACTCTGATTGTCTCACTTATGAATAGATAGAGAAATATGAAAAATACAATTAATATAGTGTTATTTCTACTTCTGGCAGCAGTGGGGAAAGCGCAGAATCTTTCCTCACCTGACGGTAATTTATTACTGAAGACAGTAGTAGAAAGGGGAATTCCCTATTACGAGCTTTCTTACAAAGGTAAAGCTGTGCTTGCACCGAGTCGTCTCGGATTGGATATTAAATATGAACGCGGATTAATGAACGATTTCAGTGTGAAATCGGTACAGACGGATTCATTGGACGAATCGTGGAAACCGGTATGGGGTGAGCAATCGCTTATCCGTAACCATTATAACGAAATGCTGCTTACATTGGAACAAGGTTTCAGCGGGCGCACGTTGAATATACGTTTTCGTCTCTTTAATGATGGTTTGGGATTTCGTTATGAGTTTCCCGAACAACCTACTTTGAATAAGTTCGTTATCAATGAGGAACTGACTCAGTTCAATTTGGCGCATGATTATACGGCTTTTTGCATGCCGGGTGATTATGACACTAATGAGTTTACCTACACCACAGCTCCTCTTTCTCAGATACGTGAAGAGATGCCTAAACAATCCGTGGCCATGAAGTCGTATGAAGCGAAATCGGCGGGTGATTTGATAGTACAGACGCCTCTGATGCTGAAAGGGAGTAACGGATTGTACATTAATATCCATGAAGCTGCTTTGGTGGATTACGCAGCTATGGAATTGAATGTAAATGATAAGTCTTTTTGTTTGACTGCCTGCTTAGTACCGGATAAAAACGGTGATAAAGGTTTCTTGCAAACCCCTTGCTTCTCACCTTGGCGCACAGTGGTAGTAAGTGATGACGCAAGGAATATCCTTGCCAGTAAGCTGATTCTGAATCTGAATGAGCCTTGCGGATATGCAGATACATCTTGGATTAAGCCGATGAAATATATCGGTGTATGGTGGGAGATGTTTATCGGGACAGGGAAAGATTGGGCATACAGCAGTTATAATCGTGCAAAACCGGGAGTGACCGATTATAGCAAACTGACTCCTAATGGGCGTCATGCGGCCAATACCGATAATGTAAAAAGATATATTGACTTTGCTGCCAAACATGGTTTTGACGCCGTATTGGTGGAGGGATGGAACGAAGGTTGGGAAGACTGGACGGCTTATACTAAAAATCGCCAGTTTAGTTTTACTTCTCCCTATCCGGATTTCGATGTAGATGAATTGCAGCGGTATGCCCATGAAAAGGGGGTGCGTGTAATGATGCATCATGAAACGTCTGCCAATGCCGCTGATTATGAACGACAATTGGATGATGCTTTCAAATTTATGGTGAATCATGGTTATAATGCAGTAAAAACGGGTTATGTAGGCCCTATAATTCCGCGTTGCGAATATCATGCTTCGCAATGGATGAATAATCATTATATACATGTGGCAAAGCGCGCAGCGGATTTTAATATTATGGTAAACAGTCACGAAGCTGTACGTCCTACGGGGTTGTGCCGTACTTATCCAAACTGGTTGGCGCAGGAATCTGCCCGTGGAACCGAATTTGAATCAATGGGCGGTAATCCGGTGGATCACACTACTATTTTACCTTTTACCCGTTTAATGGGCGGACCGATGGATTATACTCCGGGTATCTTTCAGGGAGATTTGAGTTATTACGAGAACGGTTATAAAAAGGATCAGCAGGCACGTACTACATTGGCCCGTCAATTGGCTTTGTATTGTACTATGTATAGTCCGCTTCAAATGGCTGCGGATTTGCCTGAGAATTACGAACGTTTTATAGATGCATTCCAGTTTATCAAGGATGTGGCGGTAGATTGGGATGAAAGCAGGTATTTGGAAGCCGAACCGGGTGATTATATCACTGTAGCACGACGTGCCAAAGGTACAAATAATTGGTTTGTAGGCTGTACGGCCGATGAGAATGGGCATGTATCCAATCTTAAACTTGATTTTTTGATTCCCGGTAAGAAGTATATCGCTACTGTTTATGCCGATGCAAAAGATGCCGATTGGAAGAAAAATCCGCAGGCTTATGTTATTCGCAAAGGGATTGCTACTTCCAAAACCAAACTGAAACTTAGGGCGGCTTCGGGTGGAGGCTATGCCATCAGTTTGATAGAAGTGCAAGATAAAGCAGAGTTAAGGAAAATGAAAAGTTTACCAACTAATATTTATTGAAAAATGAGACGAATAAGATTATGTAAATTCAATGCTTTACTTCTCTTGGCAGGACTATGCGTGATGGGCAGTTGTGCCGAAGACGAATTACCGGCACCGATGAAGAAAGCGCGGACTGTGGTAAAACTTACGGCAGATTGGTCGGAATGTTCTTCGCCAGCACCGGCGAAATATATGGTGCGTATAGGCAATGAGACACAGGAAGTAACCGGTAATGTAAATAGTTTTTTATTGCTCTCCACAAGTGATTATGACATGGTGGCGTATAATGAACCGCAAGGAGTTACTGTTAACGGTAATATAGCTACCCTGAATACGGTAACTACAAGGAGTGAGGGAAGTTCTGTCGTTACAGGTAATCCCGATGATTTGTTTTCTGTTTCGGAGGATTTAGTACAGGATGAACTACTTGCTTTGACAGGAGATACATTGCGGCTGACTGTAAAGATGCAACAGCGTACACGTCAAGTTAATATAACAATGGATACCGATGTGGAGGGTATTAAATCGGTGACAGGTATGCTGGATAATGTAGTTTCGAGTATAGACCTGACTACCGGTGAACTGCTGAGTGTGGCTAAAGCTTCTGTCAGTTTTACTGCGTCACCGGTAGCAGAAGGTGAGGCAAGAATGCGGCTCAAAGGCACTGTGCGTCTATTGGGGGTATCTCAAGAAAAAGCCCAGCGGCAGATAATGACGGTGGAGATAACTAAAGAAGATGAAACAACTGAGACAATAACTACCGACCTTACTGAAGTATTGTCTAAACTTGACGAAGGCGGTAATACGCCGTTGGATATAGAAGGAAGAGGCGGGTTCAACGGTAAGGTCATGACTTGGGTTGTGGAAGAAAAAGGATATTTAGATTGGTTAAAATAATTAAGAACTTTAAAGACTTAAGCAATGAAAAAGAACACATGTTTTGTTATGCTGGCTGCTTTGATGATGGCAGGTTGCAGCAATGAAGTAGAAGAACAGGTAATGGATAGCAGACGGGTACCACTGCAAATAAATGGTGATATCAATATGCTGATGACACGTGCGGCAGATGACCATTGGGATGATAATGACGCTATCGGTGTGTATATGGTAAATGCAGAAAATAGCATAGTACGTAATGTAAGTAATTATCGTTATACAGTGGTAACAGGCGGACAAAATGGTACATTTATTCCTGCTGATGAAAATAATACCGCTTATTTTCCGGAAGATGGTACTGCTGTGAATGTAGTAGCTTATTATCCGCAAGGGAATGTAGTTGAAAATAAATTATCGTTGGATTTAGCTAATCAGGATGTACAACCTAAGATTGACCTAATGGCGGCTAAAGCTACCGATGCAAGTAAAAATAATCCTACTATTAATCTTGAATTTAAACATCGTTTGACTAAACTTTTTTTTGAAATAGAAGGTGATGTCAATACCGATGGTATATATGCTGCAATAGGCAATCAATATACTGATATTCAGTATGATATTTTGAATGATGAGTTGTTGATTGCTGAAGGGAGTGAAAAAGAAAACATAGTTATGAAATATTGGAATCTTGATGAAGGCACGAATAGGTTTGTTGAAGCTATTGTGTTACCCAATGAAGAAGGTAATGCTGCAGAAGATCGTCAATTGACATTTCAATTGAATGAAAAAATATTTGATGCGACGATTAGTAACAGTACTAAATTTGAAGCTGGTAAGAAGTATACTTATAAAGTTAAATTTGAAACAACTTCTTCAGGAAATATAAATGTAAGTATTACAGGAGTAAGCATTAAGAATTGGGACGATGGTAATATAAGTGGTGATAATATAATAGTTCCTGGAACATTGAAATTTGATAGATTATACTTGGCAAGTGGTTTCACGAATTGGGGAACTCCGCATGAAATGACGAAAAGCGAAGATGGGAAAACCTTTACTTGGACAGGAAATGTAACAGATGATAACCAAGAAATGAAATTTGCTCTCCTTCAACAAAGTCTTGTTGGAGATGTACAATTAATGCCTAATATGAATGGAGCAACTAATAAAGAAGTAGAATTAGGTATGGAAATGAATGCATATCCTGTGATATATTATGATAATGAATCCATTAAACGTGATAATAAGTGGGTGATAAAAGAAAAAGGTACATATACTGTCACTGTTAATGTGGAAACTATGAAAGTAAAAGTGGAAAAGTTAGATGTTGTTTATTTGGTTGGAAGTGTTTTATCAGTGGAAGGGGGTGAAAATCCAAACAATGGTTATGATTTGAAAAGAGCTCCCTATTTTACAAAGGCAGGTGACAATAAATATGAATTGACAATCAACTTGCATGAGGGTGACTTTAAAATACTCTCCAAAATAGAATATGCTGATAAAACTAATTATGATTATTATGCTCCTGGGGAAAATACTCCATTTGTAATAGGAAGTAGCATGAATGTAGATTATCGTCTGGGGAATGGTCAAGATTACAAATGGCAAGTAACGACAGAACAAACCGGTACTTATAAACTTACTCTGAATACTGCCGATAAGACATTAACCGCAGAGAAATTATAATCAGCAACAACTGAATCAACAGGGTGAAATAACAGTTTTCAGGATTTTATAAAAAGTTTATATCCTCATTCATAAATACATGTCTATATTAACGGAATAATCTATGAATGAGGATATTTTTTTGTACTATTAAAAGCCTTTTAATAAAGGCTCATATAGTAAAGGGGCGGGGAGGTATAATCAAGGAATAGACATAGGTTATACAAACTGTCAGTTAGTGATATGAATTCAGATAAATCATACAGATTAATTTATTATTTACTTAAACAGGTACTTTTGAATATGAAACAAACTTTTCAAATGATAGTATTGGTAACTTGTGCGTTGTTTATGGCACTGACGGTGCAAGCGCAGAATGCTACCAAGGTTTACCAACAGGTTTCTCCGGACAATAATGTCCATCTTTCTTTTGAACTGCAAGAAAAAGGCAAACCCTCTTATTCTTTACAATACAAGAAATCTCAGGTTATCAATCCCAGTACCTTGGGTCTTGAACTGAACGGGCAGGAAAGCTTGCAGGAGGGGTTTGAAGTAGTAAATACCTCTACATCTTCGTTCGATGAAACTTGGCAACCGGTGTGGGGAGAGAATAAGGATATACGTAATCATTATAACGAACTGCTGGTGGAACTGAAGCAAACATCGACCGGCCGTTTTATGAATCTTCGTTTCCGCGTGTACGACGATGGGATAGGCTTTCGTTACGAATTCCCTCAGCAGAGGAATTTGGTCTATTTCGTTGTCAAGGAGGAACATTCGCAGTTTGCCATGAGCGGTGACCATACTGCATGGTGGATTCCGGGAGATTATGATACACAAGAATATGATTATACGGAGTCTAAACTTTCCGAAATCCGCGGGTTGCTGCAAGGCGCTGTCAGCGGTAATGCTTCGCAGACTGTTTTCTCGCCTACCGGTGTGCAGACTTCCCTTCAGATGAAAACGGCCGAAGGACTTTATATCAATTTGCACGAGGCTGCGTTGGTTGATTATTCATGTATGCATCTTAATCTGGATGATAAGAATTTAATATTCGAATCATGGCTGACTCCGGATGCGGTAGGAAACAAAGCATATATGCAGAGTCCTTGCCATACTCCTTGGCGTACGGTGATGGTGAGTGACGACGCACGGAAGATATTGGCATCGAATCTTATTCTTAACCTGAATGAGCCTTGTAAATATGAAGATACTTCTTGGATTAAGCCGGTGAAGTACATCGGTGTGTGGTGGGAAATGATTGCCGGTGGAAAGCCATGGGCGTATACTTGGGATATTCCTTCGGTGAAACTCGGTGAAACGGATTATACCGGGGTGAAACCCAACGGGGTCCATCCGGCTAACAATGCTAATGTAAAGAAGTATATTGATTTTGCCGCCGAACATGGCTTCGACCAAGTATTGGTGGAAGGCTGGAATATTGGTTGGGAAGATTGGTTTGGCAATTCTAAAGATTATGTTTTCGACTTCCAAACTCCTTATCCCGATTTTGATATTAAAATGCTGAATGAATATGCTCATTCAAAAGGGGTGAAACTGATGATGCACCACGAAACATCATCCTCTGTACGTAACTACGAACGGCATATGGAAGCGGCTTATCAGCTGATGAATAAATATGGATATAACTCGGTCAAGAGTGGTTATGTGGGGAATATAATTCCCCGTGGAGAACATCATTACGGACAGTGGCTTAATAATCATTATCTGTATGCTGTGACTGAAGCTGCGAAGCATCGTATCATGGTTAATGCCCATGAGGCAGTACGTCCTACGGGACTTTGCCGCACGTATCCAAACCTGATTGGTAATGAGTCTGCCAGAGGTACGGAATACGAGGCTTTTGCCGGTAACAAACCTTTTCATACCACTGTGCTTCCGTTTACTCGTCTGCAAGGCGGCCCGATGGATTATACCCCTGGTATTTTCGAAATGGATATGAATAAATTGAATCCCAACAGTCATTCTCATGTAAACTCCACCCTTGCGCGTCAACTGGCATTGTATGTCACTATGTATAGCCCTTTGCAAATGGCTGCCGACCTTCCGGAGAATTACGAACGTTTTATGGATGCTTTTCAGTTCATCAAGGATGTAGCGGTAGATTGGGATGAAAGCCGTTATCTTGAAGCCGAACCGGGACGTTATATTGTGGTTGCCCGTAAGGCTAAGGGAACGGATAATTGGTTTGTAGGCTGCACCAGTAACGAGGACGGTCATATTTCAGCATTGAAGTTGGACTTCCTTGATAAGGATAAGAAGTATATTGCCACTGTCTATGAAGACAGTAAGGATGCCCATTATCGAACTAATCCTCAAGCTTATACCATTCGGAAAGGAATTGTGTCGGCCAAATCTGTATTGAAAATGAAAGCAGCGCCGGGTGGCGGTTATGCTATCAGTATCATGGAAGTTACGGATAAGGCTGCAATGAAAGGAGTGAAGAATCTGAAATAATATTTTAATTGAAACATTGAATGCCCAATGAATGGATTTAAGAAATCTTCTTCTCAAAAGAAACCCTTGTTGCAAGGGTTTCTTTTGGATTTTAAAAAGGAGAAAACAATTATTTGTTTGGTTGCCCTACTAATGCTGGCAACCGCAAAGACTTCAGCGTCCGATAATAATCCGGTTGCCAACCCTGAAGCGGTGGTGATTTGCGGAAAAGCGCGCTTCACTGTTCTTACACCGGAAATGATTCGCATTGAATACAGTGCTAAAGGTATATTTGAGGACCAAGCTACGTTTACCGTAACCAATCGTAGGCTGAAGGTGCCACGTTTCAGGAAGAGGGAAGACAATACGTATTTGTATATAGTTACCGATAAGGTAAGGTTGAAATATCGCAAAAGTACAAATCCGGTGACAACTCCTGCCTCTCCTGAAAATCTGACCATAACTATCGATAACAATGGATGTGAGTCTGTGTGGTATCCCGGTAAATCAGATTCGTTGAATCTTAAAGGTACCTGCCGCACTCTTGACGGAAGTAATGGAGATAATAAGCGTGCCGAAATGGAGAACGGATTGATATCACGTTCCGGATGGGCTGTCATAGACGATTCATGGGCTGCCATACGCTCTGACGGTGGGCGTTCTTATGCTCTCCGGCCCAATGCGGATATGGAGTTTGACTGGTGGGCGGAACGCTCCGATACGGATGCTCTTGACATCTATTATCTGGGTTATGGTAATGATTATAAGAAAGCTATTTCCGACTACACTAAAATTGCGGGTAAGATACCATTGCCGCCCGATTATGTATTCGGATATTGGTATAGCAAATACTCTGCTTATTCGGCAGATGACTACCGCCGGATTATGTCTGAAATCAAGGATAATAAGATTCCTGCCGATGTAATGATTCTGGATATGGATTGGCACTGGAACGTAGGAAATGGACAATCCGGAGATAAAGGTGGTTGGACAGGATGGTCGTGGAATACCAATCTGATACCGAATCCTAAGGGCTTGCTCCGGGATATCCATGATAATAATTTTAAGATTGCCCTTAATCTTCATCCTGCCGACGGTATAAACAAGAATGAATCGCCTGTCTATTTCGCGGCAATGAACTCGGAACTTAATGGTAAGTATCTTAACGACAAAAAAGATAATATCTCTTGGAGCATTGACTATACGGACTTTACAAAATCATTCTTTAAAAATATCATCCGTAATCACGAAAGTGAGGGAGTTGACTTCTGGTGGATTGACTGGCAGCAACATCTTACAAGCAATAATACTTACGGATTGAGTGAAACATTCTGGTGCAATCATGTATTCTTTAACGATATGGCGAGAAAACGTACAGACCGCAGACCTGTAATTTTCCACCGTTGGGGAGGCTTGGGCAGCCATCGTTATCAGATTGGTTTTTCGGGCGATGCTCTTATAAACTTTCAGACTCTTGGCTTCCAACCTTATTTTACGGCTACAGCTTCGAATGTAGGGTATGGTTATTGGGGGCACGATCTTGGCGGACATGCATTCACAGATGAGAGTATTGTAAATGATCCGGAACTTGTACTTCGTTGGATACAATTCGGAGTGTTTACACCGATTTTCCGTACACATGCGACAAACGATGCACGCATAGAACGTCGAATTTGGAAGTTTGATAATTTTCCGACGATGCTTGAGGCGGTACGGCTTCGCTACTCGCTTTTTCCCTATCTCTACACTATGGCCCGTAAAGCTTATGATACCGGTATATCTGTTTGCCGTCCTCTGTATTATGAATATCCGGATAGTGAGGAAGCTTATGTTTATGAGAACGAGTATTTTTTCGGTGATGATATCCTTGTAGCTCCTATCACTGAAGCTGCTGTTGATGGTATCAGTGCCAAGGAAATCTGGTTTCCTGAAGGAAAATGGTGGAGCGTATCTACCAATGAACTTATTGAGGGACCGTGTAAAAAGGTTATGAATTTCACACACGAGCAAATACCCTATTTTTTCAGACAAGGGGCTATCATACCCTACAACCCTCCTACTGTAATGAATGTTACCGAACGTCCGGATAATCTAATCCTGAATATTGTAGCCGGTTCTGATGGTGAAAGTTCTTTATATGAAGACAGTGGAGATAATAGTGATTATGCCACTATGTACTCTACAACAGCTCTGAAACAAATAGCTGATGGAAATAGAGGTAAGTATATTATTTCTGCACGTTGGGGTAATTATAAGGGTGGCGTGTCTGTACGTTCATATACGTTGCGGATATTTGATACTGCCGCACCCGTATCCGTAAAGGTGAACGGTAATACTGCTGTATCGTATGTTTATGACAAAGATAAAAGATGTACTACGGTCGAGGTTCCTGCCATAAAATGCTCCACAGGAGTTAAAGTTGAAGTTATCTATTCGAAAGAATAGATAACACTGCTGGGCACTTAGTCCCAGCTGATTTTCAATTGTTTATAATTTAGTTCTTTGACATTTTTGTAATCGCAATTGGTAAGTATCTCTCTTACAGGTGTTTTATCCAGTAGAGAAAAACTCAAAATTTGTAGGATTTCGTAGATTGGACGGTTAACTTTCAATTTGTAAGCGAAAATGGCAACCAGACAGTATGTTATGATGGCACAGCAGACTTGTGTCTTGACTGCATTCATCGTGGTTCCCCAAAAAGATTTTACTTTCAGGTGTTGCTTTATCCATTTGAAAAATAGTTCCACCTGCCAACGGTTCTTGTATAGCAAGGCTACTTCCTCTGCTGAGAGTTCCATGTTGTTGGTGATGAACACAAATTCTCTGTCCTGTTCTTCATCGTAGTATTTAACCCGCCGGAGTTTGTCCGGATATGCTTTGAGCGATTTATACGTTTCAAGCATTCCAATCTGGTCACATTTTATTCCGGTTGTTTTATCGACTTCACGGGAATACATTCTACGGAATCTCATATTATCCTTTGCACGCGTAACGAAGTAAGCACCACAGGTGTGAAGCTTATGCAAACGGGTGAAGTCAACATATCCTTTATCCATGATATAGAAACTTCCCTTTTCATAACTCAACTCATCCAGCATGTTTACGTCATGTACTTTAGCATTGGTTACCAGTACGATTGTCGGTATGGAAGTCTTTACATCATACAAGGTATGAAGTTTGATGCCTCCTTTGTGTTTCCTAAATTCCGCCCACCAAAAAACATTCAGACAAAGGTCTATGGTGGAGGAATCAAAGGCATAAACATTGCCGTCAACTTTCACCTCGAAGTCATTTTTGTTGTAGCTATTACGGGCTTCCGCAATCAGGGTATAAGCAAATTCTTCGTAGATACGATAATCTCTATTCCGGTTTGCTTTCCCCAGATTGGTACGGCTAACTGTTGCACCGAATCCCAAGTGATAGTACTTGCTCTTGTGTGCCTCAAGGCTGAGCATAAGCTCACGCATACTATCTCGGGCGGTCAGTTGTCCGAAAATCATGCACAGCATCTGATTCCAACAGGTGAATGTTCTGATTTTCTTATTCCCGGAATACTTCTCTACCAAACGGTCAAAGACACGACGGGGAAGAAAATCTGTAAGTTGAGCGAAGATATATTTGCCTTGGTTCATTGTTTTTAGCTTTTGGACAAAGCTAAAACAACTTTTCAATTCAAATCGTCACGCTCCAAAAAGATATTTAACTATGCGATTATCAAAGATTTCAAAGAACGATGTTTAATTTAAAGTGCCCACTAGTGTATAATCATCTTTAAATTCCAGTTTTAATTGGATAGGGTTGGAACGGGCAGCGCTGGCTAACTCGTGTTCTTCTTTCGGGTTGGATACCGACAAGCCTAACAGGCGGATAGGATGCTGACTGTAGTCCACTCCTTTCAATAACCGTTTGGCCAGTGGAAGTATATCTTCCAAGCGTTGGAACGGCCGTTCCACACTCATACTGCGGGTGATTTGGGAGAAGTCATCGAACTTCACTTTCAGCGTGAGGGTATTCCCTTTAAAATCCTTGGCTTTCAGTCGGTCGGTGAGTTCGCGTGCCACATGATACAGCTCGATGATGAGTGACATTTCTGCCGAAAGGTCTTTTTCCAATGTATGTTCGCAGCCGATAGACTTGCGGATGCGTACAGCTTCTACCGGACGGTCGTCCATACCACGGGCAAAGTTGAAATAAATTAATCCGTTTTTCCCGAACTGCCGTTGCAGCATTTCCAACGAGCATTTACGCAGGGTCTCTCCGTTATAAATACCTAAGGTGTGCATCTTTTTGGCCGTAATGGGGCCCACTCCCCAGAAAGCTTCAATAGGCAACCGGCGGATAAACTCATCGGCCTGGTCGGGGTGAATGGTGCAAAGTCCGTCAGGCTTTCGGTAATCGGAGGCAATTTTAGCTAAGAATTTATTGTAGGATATACCGGCTGAGGCCACTAAATGAAGTTCCTGGCGGATACGTTGCTTAATTTCTTTGGCTATATCCACCGCCAATGGAATTCCTTTCTTGTTTTCCGTGACATCCAGAAACGCTTCATCCAGCGAGATAGGCTCGATGAGGTCGGTGTAGTCGTGAAAGATTTCATGTATCTGTGCAGACACGCTTTTGTAAACCTCCATCCGTCCCTCCACGAAAATCAGTTGCGGACACAGTTTTTTCGCTTTTTGTGAAGACATGGCCGAACGTACGCCAAATTTGCGGGCTTCATAGCTGGCGGCAGCTACCACTCCTCGTTTCTCTGCATGCCCCACGGCGATGGGCTTTCCGCGTAGTTCCGGTTGGTCGCGCTGTTCGACCGACGCATAGAAAGCGTCCATATCAATGTGGATAATTTTTCGTTCGGTGTGCATGAATGAGTGGATAGCTTTTCTGCAAAAAAACAAAACATTCTTGGGATATCCTAAAAATCATTTGTATTTTTGCTGTTTGTAAAATTGTTTTGATGACTTTTTTGACAGCAAAAAATAAAGAAATATGATGAAAGATGAGATTAAGAAAGCCTGCGAGGTATTGCAGAAGGGGGGAGTGATTCTTTATCCGACGGATACCGTGTGGGGAATAGGATGTGATGCAACGAATGAAGAGGCGGTGAAACGCGTTTTTGAAATAAAGCAGCGGGCTGACAGCAAGGCGATGCTGGTGCTGGTAGACAGTCCGGTGAAGGTGGATTTTTATGTACAGGATGTGCCTTCTGTAGCATGGGACTTGATTGAAATGACTACGAAACCTTTGACCATTATTTACGATGGAGCGAGAAATCTGGCTCCGAATCTGATTGCAGCCGACGGCAGTGTAGGTATTCGTGTCACCTCGGAGGAGTTTTCCAAACAACTTTGTTTCCGCTTCCGCAAAGCCATTGTATCTACGTCTGCCAATATCAGCGGACAGCCTGCGCCGGCCGTGTTCAGTGAAATCACGGAAGAAATCAAGCAGGCGGTGGATTATGTGGTGGATTACCGTCGGGAAGAAACCGGTCACCCCAAACCGTCCAGCATTATCAAATTAGGCAAAGGGGGCGTGGTAAAAATTATTAGAGAATAAATTTTTTCTTTCATGAAAGTTGTAGACGAGAAGAACAGCTTGCTCCAGGGTTTTCTCCATTGGAGGGAAAGACATATAAAGGACAAGCAGTTTGTATTGATTTTAAGCTTTTTAGTCGGAATCTGCACGGCGCTGGCCGCTTGTCTGTTGAAGTTCCTGGTAGAGTATATCAAGGAGTTCCTGACAGAAAACTTTGATTCTACAGGAGTAAACTGGTTGTACTTGGTGTATCCGGTGGTAGGTATCTTCCTGACCGGACTGTTCATTCGAAAAGTGGTGCGTGACGACATCAGTCATGGTGTGACCAAAATTCTGTATGCCATTTCGCGTAAGCAAAGCCGTATCAAGCGGCATAATGTATGGTCTTCCGTTTTTGCTTCGG
>ULLN01031035.1_pt1 | contig 16921 bp, 10 predicted proteins | sample 1951401 | NCBI WGS metagenome assembly ULLN01 (sample SAMEA4835525, study PRJEB28245) | human gut metagenome | biome: gut microbiome; material: fecal sample | place: Denmark | collected 2008 | reverse complement strand
TTCCTCTTCTATGCTGAAATTCACCTCGTATGACTTTCCAGCTTCGATGTCGCGTGAGATTTTTGCGTCTTTGTAACCCACGAATGATGCTATGATGTCGTGTTTTCCGACAGGGAGGTTCCTGATGGCATAATGTCCTGAGGATGAGGTCTGTATCCCGAGCTGTGTGCCGCCGACCATTACTGTGACATAGGGGAGGTGTTCGCCTGTCTTCGCGTCAATGACATGACCTGAGATGCTCGCGTCTGATTGTTTGTTCTGTGCATTTGTCTGTCCGCTGAAGCATACAGCGAATGTGGCCACTATGAGGGTGGTTAAAATATGTATTGATTTCATGGATTCTGTATCGTTTATGTATGAATGACATTGCACATGACCTGAAAAAAAGGTTATGCGTTTCATTTTCCAATAATGTTTGGAATGTGTTGTGGTTATAACGACACAGGAGGAGCCCTCAGTCCGAGGACATGGTGAAAAACCGTCTGGACGACTTTTGGGAATGCCTGCACGGGAATGAACGAGAAACTCGGACTTTCCGCAGTGATTAATTCTGCAGGACCGCTATCCAGATAGATGTTTGCAGAGATAATCTGCAGGAACTGGATCTCAGAGGCGCTGTGGCTGTGGGCTTTTCCGCTCCATGGATGTGAATGCACGATACGTCCATCAGGTCCCTCATGGACATGGGGAAATAGGTTGGTCGATGCAAAAAAGAATGCAAACAACACAAGCGCCAATGCGCTCTTGTATTTGAGATGACGTATCAAGCTGCCGCGAATTTAGTAATTAAAAATGAAACGGCAAGACCTCCGTCGTGTATCCCTTTGCGAATTTGCGCAAATCAGTTAACTTTGTTCGAGTCCGGATAACTTGTCGGATATTGAAAGATGGAAAGAGGAAATTTTGAATTGGATGTGGCCAGATTCATTGTGGAGAAAACGGATATGAGTCTGTTTCTCACTGGCAAGGCGGGGACAGGTAAGACCACGTTCCTTCGGGAGGTGGTGCGCTATACTAAAAAGAAATGTATCGTGCTGGCTCCCACTGGAATAGCCGCTGTCAATGCCGGGGCAATGACCATTCACTCCTTCTTTCAGTTCGGTCTCGGACCCTTCGTGCAGGGTGTCATTGAACCGAAATCTGATTTCAGGATCAACAAGTCTAAATTGGAACTGATACGCCATCTCCAGTTGCTGATAATCGATGAGGTGTCAATGGTCCGGGCGGATCTGATGGACCACATTGACGTGGAACTCAGGCGCATCCGACGCAACAGCAAGCCGTTCGGCGGGGTTCAGCTCCTAATGATCGGGGACCTGCAGCAGCTCCCGCCTATTGCCCACGGCGGAGAAGATGAACTTCTGAGACAATATTACAAGACATTGTATTTCTTCAGCAGCGCGGCGCTCAAAAGCATGAAATACAGCTGTATAGAGTTGAAGAACGTCTATCGCCAGACGGACAGGCATTTCATCGACATACTGAACCATGCCAGGAATTGCACATTGACCAGTCAGGACATTTCTGACCTCAATGCTCGTTATATTCCAGGTTTTTCGCCTAAGCCGGAAGACGGCTATATCAGGCTGATGACGCATAACCGGCAGGTGGATTATGTCAATGAAACTGAAATGGAAAAGCTTGACAGTAAGCCATATACGTTTGAGGCCGCTGTGACAGGCACGTTTCCCGAGGAGTCATATCCGACGGCAGACAGTCTGACATTGAAGAAGGGCGCGCAGGTGATGTTCATCAAAAATGATCCGGAACGGCGTTTCATCAACGGAACGCTCGGGGAGGTCAAGAGCATTGACAAGAACAGCATTGCCGTAAGGCTTGCAGAATCGAGGACGGTAATCGATGTCGAGCCGATGGAATGGCAGAATATCCGCTACCAGTTCGATGAGGAGAGTAAAGAGATATCATCCAAGCAGATAGGCCGTTTCAAGCAGTATCCGCTGAAGGCTGCGTGGGCCATAACCGTGCACAAGAGCCAGGGACTTACGTTCGACAAGGCCATTATCAATGTGCACGCCGCATTTTCTCCGGGCCAGGCTTATGTGGCGCTGAGCCGTTGCCGTACCTTGGACGGGCTGGTCCTGAGTTCGCCGGTTTCCGCATCCGTTTTCATGAGGGACAATGCCGTGGATGCGTATATGAACTACATCTCCAGACCTGTAGAAGATCTCGCTTTCTCCTCTTGCTATGAGTATTTCGAGTACGAGAAAAAGCCTGAGTCAGAAGAGGTTGCGCCTGCGGTCGAGGTCAATAAAGATAAACCGAAAAAGGAGAAAAAAGAGGAACTCCGCGATGATACCGGCAAAAAACTGAATACTTTTGAATATTCGTATTGGCTTTATAACCAAGGTAATACGGTGAATCAAATAGCCGAAAAGCGTGGACTTAATCAGAGTACGATTGAAGGTCATCTGGCACGCTACGTGGCTTCCGGAGACCTCGATGTCCACGAGTTTGTAGATGGCGATACTTTGCAGAAGGTCGAAGCATATTGCATGGAACATCCCGAGGAAAAGGCATTGAAACCAATCTTCGAGCATTTCGACGCGAAGATTCCTTACAATGTCCTGCGGATGGCCATTGCCGCTATCAGGAAAGAAATTTAAACACTGTGGAGATTTATGACAACAGACCTACTGACGCTCCGGTGATCAGGGTTGGAGACAGCTCTATCTGAGTGGTGCTGCGCTCTCCGGATGAGATGCATTCGAACAGGAGCTTTGTGGCAAGTTTGCCCATTTCTTCGGTGGGTTGTCCAATGCGTGTAATCGCCGGGGTCATGTAGTCCATATAGATATTATTGTCGAACGCTACCAATGAAATATCTTCGGGTATTTTCAATCCTGCCTCGCGGATTGCCCGGAATGCTCCGAGCATTATGGTATTGCTCAGGGCAAAAATCGCTGTCGGCCGGTCAGTCTTGTTCAGAAGAAGCTTGGTTTCCAGATAACCGTTTTGGATCGAAAAATCATTGCCCACTACCAGAGCCTTGTCTTTGATGCCGGCCTTGTCCAATGCTGCCAAGTATCCTGCCACGCGCTTCTTGTTCGGCAGGGAATTGACCACTCCTTGGATGCACGCTATGTTGGAATGCCCATTCATTATCAATAAGTTGATGGCATCGATTCCTCCCATGTAATTGTTTGTGGTGATGTACGGCAGCATTGAATTTGAGAAATAACGGTCAATGAGAATTATCGGGATGAATTTCCGGTTGATTTCCTCAAAAAGTGACGGGTCGTCGCCGCATGGAACTGCAATGATGCCGTCCACTTGTCTGGACATAAGGGAGGAAATTCCGTCTTTTTCCAGTTCCGGGCTTTCTGCAGAGTCCAGGACGATAGTGGTGTAGTTCCTGTGCCGGGCTTCCTCGATTACTGAACTTGCAATGTCGGCAAAGTAAGGGTTCGCTACGGAAGGCAGCATCAGGCCGATGGTGTTTGTGCGGTTTGTCCTGAGATTTTGCGCAACAAGATTTGGAAAATAATTGTTTTCCCTGGCTGCTGTCAAGATTTTTTCTCTGGTCTCAGGACTGATTCTATGCTGGTCAGCCTTCCCGCTGAGAACTCTGGATATGGTCGTTATTGAAAATCCGGTCTTTGCCGCAAGGCCCGCAAGTGTCTCTTTCATATTGGAATCTTTTTTAGTGCTTGGCGCAAATATATGAAAATATAGCGCAATATTGAATCGTTTTTGCGCAGGAAATTTGCGAAAGAAAGGCAAAAAAGTAGCGAAAAAGCGAATTTTCTTTGCGCAATGCCCGTATATTTGCTAAAACGATTGCGCATAATGACAATGCAGCACTACGTTCAAGTATCACATTATTAATGACACAACTGATGACAAGTAAAAAGATTCTGGTAATCGGAAGCAGCAATACCGACATGTCAGTGAAATCAATCAAACTTCCGAAGCCGGGGGAGACGGTACTGGGAGATGACTTTCGCATGGGCCCCGGAGGAAAGGGTGCCAATCAGGCGGTTGCTGCCAGAAGATTAGGTGGAGACGTATCCTTCATATGTAAGCTGGGCAAGGATATGTTCGGTGAAAAAGCATTGGAACATTACCGCTCATGCGGCCTGGATGTCTCGCGCATCCTTTACTCCGATAAACCCTCCGGAATAGCATTGATAACAGTCGATTCGCTCGCAGAGAACTCTATAGTCGTGGCATCCGGTGCCAATGCGGACATCACTCCAGAAGACATCGACGCTTCTGCAGATATCATAAGGAGCGCCGGGATGCTCCTCCTGCAATTGGAAATTCCAATGCCCGCCGTAGTGCGTGCGGCCGAAATCGCCCATGAGTCCGGCGTAAAAGTCGTCCTCAACCCGGCCCCCGCCACGAAGCTCCCGGAGGAACTTCTGCGGTGTGTCTCGATATTGATACCTAATGAAACTGAGGCATCTGCAATCTCTGGCATTGACATAACTGATCTCAAGACAGCCGGCAAGGCGGCTAATCTATTGAAGAGTAAAGGTGTCCGCGAGATTATTATCACAATGGGCTCCCGGGGTTCAGTTGTCTGTGACGGAGAGACTACCTTTATTCCGGCCAGGAAGGTCTATGCCATGGACACGACTGCGGCTGGGGATACGTTCTGCGGCGGCGTCTGCGTGGCATTGTCCGAAGGGAAGGATATTTATGATGCAGTCTGTTTTGCGACAGTTGCTTCTTCTGTCGCCGTCCAGCGTCCCGGGGCACAGGATTCAGTTCCGTCAAGACAGGAAGTGGATTATATAATGAATAACAATTAATATTTACTGCTATGTTTATCGTCAACAGTTATTCCCTTGCTGTGGTTTTCTGCTTCATCACCATGATGTGCTGGGGTTCGTGGGGAAATACACAGAAATTGGCATCCAAGAGTTGGAGATATGAACTCTTCTACTGGGATTACGTAATCGGTATGTTGCTTTTCTCGCTTGTCATATCGTTTACTATGGGAAGTTTCGGTCAGGAGGGTCGCCCGTTCCTCGAGGACCTCGCTCAGGTCAAGATGTCCAATGTCTTGAGCGTAATCATCGGAGGCGTTATTTTCAATGCTTCGAATATCCTGCTTTCCGCATCTACATCCATCGCCGGCTTGTCTGTGGCGTTCCCGCTCGGAGTAGGATTGTCCCTAGTCTTGGGAGTTATAATAAATTATATAGGTGCGCCTAAGGGTGATCCGGTGGTTCTGTTCATCGGTGTCGCACTCATCGTGGTAGCCATCATCTGTAACGGTATAGCATCAGGAAAAGTCCAGAAGTCATCTGACGAAGACAAGGCAGCCAGCCGTAAAGGCATCGTGCTGGCAATCGTAGCCGGCGTGCTGATGTCCCTGTTCTACAGATTTGTGGCCAAGGCTATGGATCTCAATGATTTCGCGCATCCTGCAGAAGGAATGCTCACCCCATATAGCGCTATCTTCATCTTCAGCGTGGGCGTGTTCCTCAGCAACTTCATTTTCAACACATTCGTGATGCGTCACCCGTTTGTGGGCGAGCCTGTTTCCTACAAGGCATATTTCAGCGGCTCACTTAAAACTCATCTCGTAGGTGTTCTCGGCGGTGCTATCTGGTGTCTCGGTACAGCGTTCAGCTACATCGCTTCAGGCAAGGCCGGAGCAGCCGTATCCTACGCATTGGGCCAGGGCGCTCCCATGATTGCAGCGATTTGGGGTGTGTTCATCTGGAAAGAATTCAAAGGCGGCTCCAAGAGCGTTTACGGACTGCTCTCCGTCATGTTCCTGTTCTTCATAGCCGGCCTCGGCTGCATAATAGTTTCAGGAGGAAACTGATGTCGGGTACAATTAAGAGATATATTCATCAAATAAAATAAGAACTGTATGAGGAAATTATTACTCATGTTACTAAGCTTCACAATGGTTTCATTGATAGCTATAGGACAATCGCGGACAGCATTTGATTTATCGGGAAAGGTAATTGCAAACCGCGATGGCGATCCGGTTGTAGGCGCTTTCGTATATGTAGAAGGCAGTAAGAATGCTACTTCTACAGACAATGCGGGGCACTTTTCAATAAAAGTACTGCCTTCTCAAAAAATTATTGTCTCAATGATTGGTTTCAAGAACAAAACCATAGTTGTCGGCAATCAAAACAACATTGAAATAGCACTTGACGAAGACAACTATCTGGATGAAGTGGTAGTAGTGGGTTATGGTACACAGAGAAGAAAAGACCTCGTCGGAGCTGTTGAGCAAATCAAGGGTGAAACCCTGAATACTAGAGCCAATTCCGGTGCCGTACGCGCTTTACAAGGTCAGATACCAGGATTGACATTGGAATTTCGTGATGGAAAACCTAATCATTCGGCGTCATTGAATGTTCGTGGAGCTACCCAAAGTATCGGTTCAGGCGGTTCTACATTGGTACTTGTCGATGGTGTCGAGAGCGGCCTTGACAATGTCATTCCTGAAGACATCGAAACCATTACCGTTCTTAAAGATGCCTCTTCATGTGCAATATATGGTGCACGAGGAGCATTCGGAGTCATACTCGTGACGACCAAGAGCCCTTCGGCTGGCAAAGCCGTCGTAAAATATAACGGTTCAGTCAGTATCTTGTCCAATACCGTCAAGTATGATTATGTTACGGATCCCGTATATTGGACAGAGCAGGCTTTGGCCAGCTACGAAGGTTGCTATGGCACAACTCCAACCGGATTCAACAACTTGTTCCCATATTCGGATTCATGGTTTAGAGAACTCAAGAAGAGATATCTTGACCCTACATATGAATACTATCACGAATCCGTAGGTGTCGGGAGTGATGGAAAATATCAGTATTATGGAAATACGGACTGGTTTAGGCTTCTGTATAAGGACCATACCTACAATACTCAGCATGATTTGAACGTAAGTGGGGGCTCCGATAAGGTCAGATATTCCGTATCCGGTAAATTTTTTGATCAGAAAGGAATATACAATACTGATTATGACCACTATTGGAAAGCAAATGTTCATGCAAAGGTTGTCGCAAATGTCAAGAAGTGGTGGACAATGGAGAATGATCTCAATTTTTATAGGACATACTACAAACAGCCGGTCTTATTCCAAATTGAACAGAATGTAAAAGGCCAGATTGAACATCAGGCCTATCCGATGACTGTCCCATATAATCCTGACGGTAGTTTTACTGATGCCGCTGTATGCGTGGGTTATTCCGCATTCAAGACGGGATTAAGCTACCAATTGGATGAAGCGTTCAAACTTGGTGATACTTTTACCAATACGTTCCATATCGTCAAGGATGTTCTTGATTTCAAGACATCATTGTCATATGCTTTCAATCAGTCAACTAGAAATAGAAAAACGAATATCTACTCCTTCAAGAATGGCCCGAATATAGAATCTTCGCGTCCGTCATGGGATTCATATGAGGAGTTGTGGACGCGTCAGGAATATATCAAGGAAGAAGGTTTCTTTACCTTTACTCCAAGACTTAAGCCTGTGCATACTTTCAAATTGACCGCTGGCTATAACATTGAGTCCCTAAAGAAACATGGAACGGTGGGGTTGGAGAGAAATCTCATCCGCGAAGATAAAGCCAATTTCAATTTGACGGAAGCCGACGTGTATTACCTGAATGATTACGGCAGTCTCGATTGGTCATTTATAGGTTTTTTTGGCAGAGTCAATTATAATTTGAAAGACAGATACTTGTTCGAAGCAAGTGCCCGTTACGATGGCTCTTCCAAGTTCCCTGCGAACTCAAGATGGGGAGTGTTCCCTTCGGCGTCATTTGGCTATAGACTGTCAGAGGAAAAATTCATGACTTGGGCAAAACCATGGTTGACGAACATGAAGTTTCGCCTTTCGGCAGGTTCTCTTGGAAATGGGGCAGTTGCAGCATACGCATATACCCAGAATATGTCAATCAGTCAGTCAACTGTGTACATCGACGGAAAGAAGGTCAATACTACAAGCGCGCCAGCTCCAATTCCTGATGGGCTGACTTGGGAAAAGGCTACCACCTACGATGTTGGCTTGGATATGGATTTTCTGGATGGAAGATTGTCCTTTGTCGGAGATTTGTATAAAAAGAAAACCGTGGATATGTTTACGGTAGGAAAGACTCTCCCTGCGGTATATGGCAACAACGCCCCAAAAGGCAATTATGCTGATATGACAACCAATGGTTGGGAACTCAGTCTTGGCTGGAGAGATACATTCAAGGCAGGTGCGAAGAATTTCTCATATGGCATCAAAGCAATGTTATGGGACAGCAGATCCTTTATAGACAAGTATAATAATGAGACAAAGTTATTGACAGACTACTACGAAGGGATGGAGCTGGGTGAAATCTGGGGCATGCATGTAGTCGGCTTGTTTGAAAGCGATGCAGAGGTTGCCTCATGGGCGGATCAAAGTACCTTTTTCACGCAAAACAGACGTGGCAACAAATTCGAACCTGGAGATTTGAAATTCGAGGATGCAAATGAAGATAATTTCATCAATTATGGTAAAAACACAAAGGATGATCCGGGAGATATGAAGATTATCGGTAATACCAACCCGAGATATTGTTATGGTATCAATCTCAATGCATCGTGGAACGGTATTGGTCTCAGTATATTTTTCCAAGGTGTTGGAAAACGTGATTGGTATCCAAGTGTAAACTCCGGTATGTTCTGGGGAAAATACGCAAGGCCATATTCAATGATGCCTAAATCGCAAATTGGAAATCAATGGACAAAAGAGGATCCTGATCCCGATGCTTTCTGGCCTAAGCTTTCTTCATACATGGCAACAGATAAAAAGGGGACATTGACAAAGGTTCCAAATGACAGATTCCTTGTGAATGCTGCTTATTGCAGATTGAAGAACATTACTCTTGACTATACCTTTCCGAAGAAAATTGTCGAAAAAATGAAAATTGATGGGCTAAGGGTTTATGTCTCAGGAGACAATTTGTTGACCTTCACTCCGATGCGTAAATGGACCACGACATTTGACCCTGAGGTCATATCTTCAGGAGATTCAGATTTCAACGGTATATATAACTCACAAGGAAAAGCAGACGGCTACAGTTATCCTATGCTCAAATCTGTTACATTTGGCGTCAATCTTACATTTTAGAATAAATCCATATGAACCATAATATTTATAAATTATTGATACTCATTGCAATATGTACTGTTGCAATGACCTCGTGCGAGGACTTTCTGGATAAAACCTCTCCGTCAAAAATCCAAGCGGATGAGTGGTTTTATAATGAAAGTTCATTGGAAATCTACGCTAACGGTTTCATAGACAGTTACACGCCATCCGTAGCATCTCTCACTTATGGAGATGCCGATGCTGATTATGTAGCAAGAATAAACCAAAGCAGTTTCTATACAGGCAGTTGGACTCCAAACGATCAGGCCGGCTGGTCGATTTCAAATTGGAAACCAATTTACAACGTTAATTATTTCCTCAAACACTTGAGAGAAACTCCTGGCGTTTCCGAAGAGATTCTGAATCATTATGAGGGAGTAGGGCGTTTTTGGAGAGCTTGGCACTATTTCTCATTTGTGAAGAACTTCGGAGCTGTACCTTGGTATTCAGAACCAATTGATCCGGAAGATGACGGAATGCTTTACAAAACCAGAGACTCTAGAGAGTATGTGATGCATATGATTTTAGAAGATCTCAACTATGCTTCAAAATACTGCCTGGTGACTGACAAGTATGTCAATCATGGTGTAATTAACGGTTATATCGCAAATGCATTGAAGGCAAGGATCTGTTTGTATGAGGGTACATATCGAAAGTATCATAGTGTAGAACCTTCATGCCAAAAGGCGTGGACTACCGAATTTGAATCTGCAGATGACTTTCTTAATGAGTGCGTAGCTGCCTGCCAGTTCATCATGGACAGCAAGGTCTATTCTATCAAAAACAATGCTTCAAATGTCAATACTCAGTATAGGAAAATCTTCAATAGTGAGGCTGTAAACTATGATGAAATACTATGGGCTAGAGAGTATATCGAAGGTGTTGTAATGCATCCTACAACATGGTATTTCAACTCGGCCACTTCCGGTTCATGCTGGTCGATGACTAAAGATTTTCTGAATACGTATCTCAATAGAGATGGCAGTCGATATACTGATGATGCATCGTATAAGACAAACTCTTATTGCGAAGAACTGAACCCGAATAGGGATGCACGTATTGCCCAGACTATCATCACTCCGACATATGCAAAACTTCAGGGAGGCAAAATGTCTGAAGCCGTACCTAATTTCAATGTTACCAGAACCGGTTATCAGATTATCAAGTTCAATATTGACGACTCTTCATTGGAAAGTACCACAACGAGTTACAACTCAATTCCTGTAATGCGTTATGCGGAAGTCCTGTTGAACTACGCTGAAGCAAAAGCCGAATTGGGACAGTTCACTGAGGATGATTGGAAAGCTACAATTGCATTGTTGCGTGCGAGAGCTGGTGTAAGTGCCATTGCACCAACGGAAGCTGACCCTTACCTTGTTTCATATTTTGACAATACGGTTACAGACAAATGGCTACTTGAAATACGTCGCGAACGTGGAACGGAACTGTTTATGGAGAATCTCAGGTACCAAGACCTTATGAGATGGCACTTGGGGCATCTTATAGAGAGGGCGTGGCGAGGTATTTACTGCCCGGTTGGAACGGTTCAGCCTCTTAACGGCAGTTCTACCAAGTTTATCAGCATTGTGAAGAATCCGGTAGCGGCTCAAGCTAATACTCAATATATCGTCCTTTCAGATAACAAGTATGTTTCTGTAGATTCCGATGGCTGTTTGGTGTTTGAGCAAACACCTCGAGTGTGGAAAGAGAAGATGTATCTCAAACCTATACCGCAGTCGGCAATTGATGTAAATCAGAACTTGGCTCAGAATGAACTTTGGAAATAAATTTGATCGATATGAACAACACTAAACATATATTATTGATTATCATAGGTGTACTGTCAATGTCGTGTTCGAAAGACGTAGGCTATGGTTTGGATAAATCACTTGCCCGTCCAGAGAATCTTGAATACGATGAAGTGAACTCTACAGACACTGATTTGTCGGTATATTGGGATGCTACTAAAGCATTGAATTCCGGCGCTGTTTCATTTACCGTTGAACTGGTAAAAGACAAGATAGGACTAGACGTTAATCCTCCTAGTCAGATCGTTCTCAAAAGCGACGCTATAAATGATGCCGCGATATTTTCAGGATTCAAGAAAGGGCAGAAGTATCATGTCAGGGCTCGTGCTAATTATCACGATGCCAAGTATTCTGACTGGACGTGGATTATGACCGGTGACTCACTTGCAGTAATCAGATTTGGAGCAGGAATCGTCAATGAGACCGTAGATGTCGTTCAAAAGCCTTCTTCATCTCTTAATTGGGCTTCCTCCAGACAATTGGCCGTTAATTATTCAACGACGGCATTCGCTGACCGAAGCGTAGATATTACATATAACTTCAAGGTTGAATTATATAAAGATGCGGCATGTTCCGATCTTCAAGTTGCTCTTGACCTTCCGTCCTCGCTTCATGACAGGACTTTTGCAAAGATGGCTGACTTCTTTCCCGGATTTGTTTTTTCCGAATTGGAACCTGACACAGACTACTACTGTAGGGTTACATGCTATAATTCTGATAGAGGAAATCCGAGCAGTGATGTGGTAAAATATCATACACTAGCTGATGATACGGTAATGATAGGTGCTGCAGCGTCTGCAGAAGTTGGAGATATTTTGTTGTGTGAGAATTTTGACAGAATATGCTGGGGCGGTGACATGGTTCATCTGTGTGCGGGAATATCCAGAAAAGACCGTGGCACTGTAACCGCGTTCTCGTTCCCGACAGGCGATAGAACGGGAGATAAAGCGTTCAGCCTTACAGAAGTTGCAAATGAATTCAACTATTGTAAGTATCACAATGAATATGGCCTGTTCAATAGCGTGGGGAAATGTGTCAGAAACATTGAAAGTTTGAAGAGTTGGGGCCAGTTGAATGAAAATTCAAAAGCGACCAAAGGTACAATTTGTGTGCGTCCAGGAATGGTGAAAATGGGAGCTGGACAAAAATTAGGAATCTTGGCAACTCCTGAACTGTCAAGTTTGAAAGGTGATGCAAAAGTCAAGGTGACATTTGTTGCATGCAATTACAATGAGGAAAAGACAGGAGAATATGATACAAAAACGAAAGCTGTATATGTCTTGGACTGCACGACCATTGATGCCAATAATTATTTGAAACAGTATTATGGCAATGTGACCAAAGCGGAAACATTGGTGGAAATGTCAGAGGAGGATTATGGCTGGCACACGTATGAGGTGACATTGGAACACGTGAAACCGACATCTAGAATTGCCATCGGGGGCACTCGCTCCGTTGTCGCTTCCGGTCAAAATCGTTTCTACCTTGATCATGTTAAAATTGAACTTATTTCGTATGAATAGATGGTTGAATAGTTTTTTGATAATTGCATTACTTTTGAGTTGTAGTAAGGAGCTCTCCCCAGGGGGGACTCCTTCAAATGATAATTCAATAAACGGCACAGCGTTGGCAGAAGGCATCAATGCGTGCGGTTTGATAAAAGATTCTTCCACAGGGCAAGGCATACCGGGCGTGCCGGTTACGGATGGATATTCATATACGGTAACTGATAAAAATGGTGTATATCAGATGGTGGCCAATAGGTATTGTCGAAACATTTACTATTCGTTACCGGCTGGTTACAAGGTTGCTTTGGATAGCGAAACCCACTTGCCTGCATTCTATTCTACAAAAACATTTGATTATAAGAAACTCAATAGGAATGACTTTGAACTTACGCCGGACGATTCGATGTCAGATGAATTTACTTATGTTGCAATCGGCGATCCTCAAGTTACCAACATCAGCCATGTGAACAGATATATAAATGAGACATTGGCAGACTTGAAGAGTACACTGAAATCCAGCCAAGTTTCCGGCAAATACAAAAATGTTATTGCATGCACAATGGGCGACATAGTCCATGATACGCCGAATATGTGGACGGCCATGAAATCCGCTATGTCTGGTCTGGAGGATTATAACGGGTATTTTCCTATTTTCCAAGCTATCGGCAATCATGACCACGATGCTAAGGAACGCACGCAGTATGCTGCAGTCGCTAATTATATATCTCACTTTGGCCCGACGGATTACTCGCTAAATGTAGGGAACGTGCACATCGTTACACTTGAGAGCGTCATCTGCAAGTCAACAACGGGTAAGACATGGTCTTACAATGGTGGATTTACGGCAACGCAGTTGAAATGGTTAAAAGAAGACTTGTCTCACGTAGATAACAAGGAAAGCAAGTTGATTATTCTGAACCTGCACATCCCATTCAGGGAAGGAAAAGTAAGCGGCGGAGGGCTCATCAATAAAGACAAGTATTATGGTGATGTGCTGAGATTATTGACGGAATTTCACGAGGCTCATATCATGTCCGGGCACAGGCATTTCCCTCAAAACTGGGTTCATTCCGATTATGTATGCAGAGGCGGCATGCCGATATATGAGCATATTCATGCAGCTGCTTGTGGTTGCTTCTGGAACTGTCATTCAAATTTGGATGGCTCACCCAACGCATACAGCATCTATGAAGTAAAGGGGAACAGTATAGTAAACTGGGTCGAAAAAGCTGTAGGGCATGATATGGATTTTCAAATGCGGGTATATGATGGGAATCAGGTATATGCTGGGACTAAAGGCTATGAATACACGTGGTATAATGGCGGAATAGGCGGAACATCAAACATAAAAGCCAAAGGATATTCTGCTTTAAAAGGATGTTTTGTTACCGAACTTTGGAATGATGACGATGTGAACTGGAGGGTTGAGTTTTATCAAAACGGAAGTAAGGTGGCTGATTTGAAGCGTGTCCCAAATGGGCAGTGCTCCAATGCTTGTTCATCATCGTATTTCTTCAATGAATTAAATAAAAATGCGGGCGACTATGCGATATCAGAGAACTGTCATTATTGGTATTATAAGCCCGAAAGCGGATATCCTTCAGCTGAACAGAATTGGGAAATTCGCGCGACTCAAACTATACCATCAAGCGGAATCAAAAATGTTTACAGTGTAACTTCATTGAAAAAAGATTATGAGGGTTTTTAGGTTATTGATTAAAAAAATATTTTAACATGAAGAGTACAACGAAAATAATAATCGCCTTTCTGTGGTGTGTTTATGCCATCTGCTATAATACGCCCGTTTCTGCCCGTTCACGGCAAACTGACATAAAAAATCAACCTATCAGGATTATTCTCGACACTGATATAGGTAACGACGTGGACGATGCGTTGGCTCTGGATATGCTCTATAAATATCAGGATCAGGGAGTTGTGAAGATATTGGGCATTCTTACCAACAAGGATACCAAGTATGCTCCAGAGTTCGTGGACATCATGAATACCTGGTACGGCTATCCGAGAATTCCTATCGGAAAAATTACCGGCGGTGTACGTCTTGACGATTATGTGAACTATGCGGAGAATGTCTGCAAACTGAACAATGAGGACGGTACCCCTATGTTCAAGCGCAGCCTCAAGAGTTATGACAAACTGCTGCCGTCGCATATCCTGTACCGCAAATTGCTTGCGGCCCAGCCGGATAATTCCGTGACAGTCATTACTGTCGGCTTCTCCACTAATCTTGCCAGACTTCTGGAAACGCCTGGTGACAAATATTCTCCGTTGACAGGTAAAGAACTGGTGGCCAAGAAGGTGCGTCTGCTTTCAGTTATGGGAGGCGACTTTATCGAGAATCCTCGTGCAGAGTTCAACATTGTCAATGACATACCTTCGGCAAAGAAACTTTTCTCCGAGTGGCCGGGTGACGTAGCCGTTTCTCCGTTCGCTGTGGGCAAGGTGATAAAGTTCCCTGCTTCAGTGATTCAGAATGATTTCAACTGGGGCGTTCAGCATCCTATGGTTCAGGCGTATCTTCACTATCGCCCGATGCCTTACGACAGGCAGACTTGGGATTTGACCTCTGTGCTTTATGCAGTTAAAGGAGCCGCTGATTTCTTCGGAGTTTCAGAGCCGGGAACCATCACGGTTACAGATGACGGACATACCGTTTTCACTCCGTCAGAATCAGGCAAGCACATCATCTTGTCTGTGGATAAGGCTCAGGCCCAGCGAGTTAAACAGTATTTTATCGAGATTATTACACGGAAACCAAATTCGGTGAAATAAGACTTATAGGTCCAAACTGTCTTCCCGGATTTACGACTGGAACTTGCCAAATTGGCACTTTTTGGTTGTGAATCCGGGATTAAGTTGCAAAGTTTCGGTGATATTTTCTAATTTAGAGGATTATTTAAACACTCACATAAGCGATGAAACACAAACTTTTTATATTGGCAGCTATGACTGCTGTGATATTGTCCGGGTGCTGCGGAGGCGGCTGTAAGGATGGGAAAAATTACAAGATCAGGGATGGCGTCATTGTGTTCAATGAACCGAAACCGGCTGCTGGTCAGCAGGATATGTTGCAGTTCGCGGCGGATCCGATCGATACGGTCAGGGTCGGTTTTATCGGGCTGGGTATGAGGGGATCAAGTGCGGTGTCGCGTTTTACCAACATTGACGGAACACGTACAGTGGCGCTTTGCGACCTGGAGGAAGACCGCGTGAAGAAGTCACAGAAGACACTGGCGAATGCCGGGAAGCCTGAAGCTGCGGAGTATTTCGGAGAAGACAGCTGGAAACGGCTCTGCGAGCAGGATGACGTAAATCTCGTGTATATCTGTACTCCTTGGGACAAACATGTGGAGATGGCTGTGTATGCGATGCAGCATGGAAAACATGTTGCCGTGGAGGTTCCTGCGGCTACTTCTGTGGCAGAATGCTGGCAACTGGTCGATGTTGCGGAACAGACACGCAAGCATTGCATGATGCTGGAAAACTGCGTGTATGATTTCTATGAACTGACCACGCTCAATATGGTCCAGCAGGGATTGTTCGGCGAAGTGCTCCATGCGGAAGGCTCTTATATCCATAATCTTGCGGATTTTTGGAACCGATATCATGACAATTGGCGTCTGGCATTTGACCAGGCACATGCCGGTGACGTTTATGCTACACATGGCTTGGGTCCTGACTGTCAGGTGCTTGACATCCACCGTGGTGACAGGATGGACTATCTGGTTTCAATGGCGACAGTTTCGGTTGCAGGTCTGGAACTGGCCAAGAAGAACATGGGCGCCGAGACTTTCGCGAACGGGGACCAGACTTCCACGCTGATTCATACTGTCAATGGCAAGACCATCCTTCTTCAGCACAATGTCTATACACCTCGTCCTTATGACAGGATGTATCAGGTGGTCGGCACGAAGGGATATGCGGAAAAGTATCCTTCCCCTGGATTCGCATTCGAACCTGACCAGATCAATGGCGATGCGGATTACGAGAATCTTTCGGCGCATAATTTCGTTCCCGGAGATGTCTATAAGGAACTTCTGAAGAAGTATCAGAGCCATATTGTCAAGGATATTGAGGAGAAGGCGAAATCGGTCGGCGGACATGGCGGCATGGATTTTATCATGGATTACCGTCTGGTATGGTGCCTCAGGAACGGCAAGCCGCTTGACATGGATGTTTATGATGCGGCCGAGTGGTCCTGCATCGGTGACCTGTCTGCAGCTTCCATCGAAAATGGCAGCAAACCGGTCCTCGTGCCTGATTTTACACGTGGCAAATGGAATAAGATCCAGGGCTACCGCCATTCAGAATAGCCGTCCATAGTTCCTTAATTGATGGTCAATGAAGATTGAAGAAGCTATATTATACGTGCTTGCAGAGCGGAACGGAGGTCTGCGCACAGAACAGATTGCGGAGATCATAAACCGGAGACGGCTTCATGTCCGGAAAGACGGTAAGCCTGTGAC
>ULLN01000771.1_pt1 | contig 20056 bp, 8 predicted proteins | sample 1951401 | NCBI WGS metagenome assembly ULLN01 (sample SAMEA4835525, study PRJEB28245) | human gut metagenome | biome: gut microbiome; material: fecal sample | place: Denmark | collected 2008 | reverse complement strand
ATACAGCCCTGCCGTAGCCAGCTGAAATACGTCTGTCGTCTTGCGGATGGTACCTCCGTCGTTCGTACGGTTGTGACGCTTGTTCAGCAGCGTACCGCCAAACTCCATACAGCCGATGGTATTGCGGATAAACGGATGCAGACAAGCGTTGTAAGCCTCCATATCATCAAAATGCTGGTTGAATATCAGGTTTTCAGAAGCAAGTACCGCCTCACTGCCCACATAGTTGGGATACATGCGTTCCCAGCCGCGTGGGATGGTACAGCCATGGAAGATTATCATCAGGCCGTATTCGTTGGCATCAGTCAGAATATCTTCATACAAGCCCATCATCTGCTGCTTGTCACTGCCGAAGAAGTCCACTTTCAAGCCCTTCACGCCGCACTTCTGCAGCCATTTCATCTCTTTCTTGCGAGCTACCGAATTGCTCATGCACTGCTTGGCATCCTGGGGTGCATCGTTCCAGTAACCGTTGGAGTTGTACCACACAAACACATCCACGTTCTTCTGGTATGCATACTTGAACAGCTCTTCCATACGGTCGCGTCCGATGTTCTTTTCCCAACCTCCGTCAATCAGCGTATATTCATAACCCATTTCACTGGCCAAGTCAATGAAACGAATCTGGTCATCGTAGTTGATGCTCGGGTCCTGCCACATAATCCAGCTCCAAGTAGAACGACCGAACTTGTATTCCTGAGAAGGCTCATACAGCGGTTCCACCACATCAAACGGAACAGTAGTCTCCACAATCGGCTTCAGTCCGCTGCCCACTGTAATCGTACGCCACGGAGTGACACCCGGAAGGGCCAGTCCCGGAGTAGAAGAACCCAGGCCGTTCATCTCACCCGGATTCGGGAAAGCAATACTGTAAAGACCATCTTTAGTAGCATCACTCAGGTGAGAAGCACAATACAGGCTGCGTACACCGGTCTCCGATACCAGTGCCCAGTTGTCGCCCACATGGAACAGTGCCGGGAAAGTATAACCTTCACCGTACTTAGAAGGGGTAGCCACCGGTTCATCGGGCACATATTCCTCTTCGTAGCTCGGTTTGGTACGCATCCAACCAATCATCGGGTCACTCTGCGGAGAAAGGAAGGTGGTAGTGGTAGAAGGAAAGTCAAAGCCCGTCGCTTCCTTTTCAATGACCATGCAGGCCGTTTCGCCATACTGAGGCATCTCATAGCGGAAGGCAATGTCGTTGTTGCTCAACTGGAACACGATGTCCAGTTTCTTCTTCTCCGCATTTTCCAGCGTTACGGTCAGCTTATTGGCAGAATAGTTTACTGTAGAACACTTGATACGGTCCTGAGTGTATGTCTTTTCCACCTTGTCCGCCTGCTGACCGACAAAGCTCATCTGACGGCTGAAGTCGCCGATATTGGATACAAAGCCAAGGGGAGAATTCTCCAGCACGGTCTTTCCATCGTAGGTCACCGAATAGACAGGCTTACCATCCTGCAACTGAAAGTCGAGTTTCAAACGAGAATCAGGGCCAGTGACTGCTGCCTGCTGGGCAAATGCCTGAGAGGCCAATAATGCCAATGTGCCAAAAAGTACTTGTTTTTTCATAGGTGTTTTTCCAGATAATTACTAATCAGGACAAAAATAAGAATTAAGTGTGAAATCAACAATAAAATTTTCACTAAAACACTACCAAAAATCATGCAATATCCATACAAAAAAGATGCCGCTCAGAAGTACACATACTCCCTGCGGCATCCCTGCAAGCATCACTTTTAGAAGTTTACGATTGGCCACCCGTCTGGTGTCCACGTCATTTCACGAATAATCAATTTGGGAGCTCCCTCTTCTGCCACGGAATAGGCATGGGAAATAAAATAATCCTTCCCATCCAAATGGTAGGCTGCATTATGACCTACTCCGGCATAATCCTTATTCCCCTGAATCACTAATGAGCCGCCTCCCTTATCCATGGCTTTTCCGTCTTTGTCTAAATAAGGCCCTGTGACAGCCTTCGAACGTCCCACCATGACTTTATAGTTGCTTTTCAATCCCTTGCAACAATAATCAAACGATACGAACAGATAATAATAATCACCGTGCTTCATGATAAAAGGCGCCTCAACCGCTCCGTCACCCGCATTCTCTTCGTCCAGATTAAAGGTTCGTTGACGGCGAGAAAGTGAATACCACTCTTCCGGATGGGCCACTCCATTCATATCAGGGGTCAGTTTCACCATCTTGATGCCATCCCAAAATGAGCCGAAATTCATCCAGGGTGTACCGTTTTCATCAATAATGATATTGGGATCAATGGCATTCCACATATCTCGGTTAGGTACCGATTGAATTACTTTTCCATGGTCTGTCCACTTGAAATCAGGACTGGAAGGATCAAGTGTAGGATTCGTAGCATGACCGATAGCGGAAGTATTCTTTCCAAATGCCGAACATGAATAAAACAAATGATAAAGTCCGTTATGGAAAATAATATCCGGTGCCCACGTATGTCCGTTATAACCTTTTACGGTTTCCACCGCCCATTGCGGTGCTTCCTCGAATACCGGTTTCTCGAATTTCCAGTTTTCCATATCCTTGGAAGACATGACCGAAATCCCCTGCCCCGTAGCAAAAAGATAGTAAGTATCTCCCTGTTTGGCCAATACCGGGTCGTGGGTCATTACCTTACTGGTGGGAATGACCGATGAAGGTTTCCGAGGCGGAGACGCCTGCAGCGCACCTGCCACGGCCAGCAAAAAAAGAAAAGATGTGATGTGTTTCATGGACTATCTATTAAATCATTCTATTAACCAAGAAATGAGGGAAAAACGCCTTGCAAACAAGAAATCCTCATCTACAAGGCGTTCAAACTCACATCTAACAAATCATTGTACTTTCTTTCCCCAATCTGTCCGCCAAGTGCCACCACTTTGATGGTATCCGGCAAACACAATCGTCGGTTTACGAGGAGTAGCTTCCCAGTCTACTTCACGCTGCAGATACAGCTTCACCCCATTGGCTGTCAGTATCTGATTCTCGGAATCATAACTCCATTCACCACCTTTCCAGGTACCTTCTGTAATCTTATGGTCGGCAGAAAGTGTCATCAAAGTGGAAGTTTTCTGGTTGCCGTATGAATAAGACAAATCAATATGTTCCCAGTTACCCACCAGTTCCTCTTCTTCAATCTTATCCTGCGGCACCGCACCATAGCGTTCCGGCATCACAACAGGCCACCCGTCTTCCGTCCAACGGATACTGCGTACATGTCCCATCATGAGGCTGTTGCTTGAGGCATTTCCTCCCACATTCGCAGGGAAACGCCCTTGTGAAGCAAAATACCAGTTATCGTTCCCGTCATCAAATACACAGCAGTGTGAGATACCTACCCAGCCATCACTGCCATTGAACTTATACGGATGGGTCACTACCGGAAGTATGTCGCCACCAGTCGTAGTCACGTCCGTACCATCTATTCCCAGATAAGGACCTTCAATATGCTCTGCACGTGCCACGCGGGTATTGTAAGCCACCGACAGTTCGTCATACGCCAGGAACAGATAGTAATATCCATCACGATAAATAACTTCAGGACCTTCTGAAGCCTGCCAACGACTATTCATGTTACGGGTAGCTATCAGTTTTCCGTAAGCCGCAATGTCCTCACTGGTTCCCCAAGGATTAGGAAGTTCCGCTTTTACCTTACCGGTTTCTGCATCCAGTTCTACCAAAGCAATACCACTATGCCATGAACCGTAAATCAGCCAATGTTTTCCATCCTTGTCAATAAGACAACTAGGATCGATGGCGTTCCATTTATAATAGCAGTTCTCATAGTTGGTCGCTGCCACATTAAAGTCCAGTCCTCTATCAGAAGCATTGGTGATTACATACCCTTTATCCACCCAACCGTCATTGTTAGCCGGATTGTCGTTCTCCATCAGTCCGATGAACGCCCGTTCGCTCCAAGTGCCGTCACCACTCAGGGTACCTGGGCATACAATAGAGTAATACATACGATACAATCCATTTTGTACCTTACGCACGCAAGGAGCCCAGTAACCAAAATCAGCTTCCGCAGGAGAAACAGCCTCCAGCCCCATGGCCGCACGGATTTCATTCAATTTCGGGATAATCCATTCTGGAAGTTTCGGCATGGTACCTCCTAAATATTCCCAGTTCACCAAATCCTTCGAACGACGACCGTGGAAATGTCCACCTGCCACATGCGCATTGCCATACGAAGCATCCGTCTGATACATGTAGTAATATCCATCCTCAGCCAGTACCACCGAAGGGTCGTGTACATTGGCCAAGTTCCATTGTCCTCGGTTGGACCAAGCTGCAATATCCACATAATTATCTGCATAAGGCGGTGCCACATATTCTTCAAGACTAGGCACACTCGTAGTGACTGTGAATGTCTCCGAATAAACATAACGACTGTCACCGTAGACGTATGCACGAATATAATAAGTAGTTCCCCCCATCAGTCCTGTGATAGTCGCACTGAAGTTGTCATCAGCATCCACCACATTGTCCTTGATGGTAGGATTCTGTACGTTCGCACTGTAGCAGAAACCTTTTTTAAGTACGACACCCACATTACCGGTCATCGTAGAAGTAACGGTCAGCGAGGAGCTGGTTGCCGTACCCGATACGGGGGCAGACAGAACCACACCGTTGCTCGGGTTGTATTCCACGTTGTCCAACCCATCGGTGCAACCCGCGAAGGCAAACGCCGTCAACAGGGATATGAAAAGAAATGATAGTTTTTTCATTTGTAAGTTCTATTTAAGACATGCCGTCGTTCATAAGAATAACGGCATGTATGATTAGAAAAATTTATTTTATTCGAATACGAGATAGCAACCATCTACAGAAAGTGCAAAATACAAATCTTCAGGATTGATGATAGCCCCCAAATAATACTGAGTATCAAGCTGAGCATCATTACCAATCATTTCAATCTGAACATCCGCTGTACCATTACCACAATTTGTAACATAGACTGTAACTTCTGCACCATCCATACTTTGGAGCCATTCTTCCCATGTCTGATTAACCCATTGTGTTCCACTATGAGGAAATGTTATTTCTACATCAGCAGCATCTCTTCCATAATTATCTGCACGAAGCCAATAATATAAACTATTATCACTCCTTCTAAGAGCTACAATAAAATTAGTATAATTAGCAGCTAAACTAGTATTATTAATAAAATAAGCAGATTTTGTCTCACCTACCGCTACCTTAAAGTTATCAGAATAAGCACCTAAGAACCCTGTAGTATTATCAGTTGCACCAACAGTTCCAGTATAGCTAATTGATGAAGCTGCAGACTTGGAAACTGTTATATTAACTTCGGCAGTAATCCCTTCAGCAGCAGTAATAGTTACTTTGTGAGAACCTTCAGTCGCTGGAACAGTCGAAAATGTAAGTCTTGAATTCTCAAGAGTTTTTTGTCTTCCAGAAGCCTCAGTAGCCGTAACGACCATTCCTGTAGGATCAAAAGCTAAAGTACGTCCTTCCAGTCCCTCTGTAGCTTTCGACGTATAATAATAGTAGGTTGTATGAGTCGGTTGAGTTGTCACTTCAATAGACACAATCTTTTCTACCACCTCAAAGTTCGCATAAGCCATAATGGGAGTATCACAGTTCTCACCTTTAGACGTCTTGTTATAAGCAGCCACAAGTGTCTTTTGCCCCGGAGTATCCATATCGGGAATAGCAGAGAAACTAAGATCTGACGCTTTAACGGTCTTTGTAACTCCTTCCTCAAAAGTCACTAACGCAGTTACATCAGCCATGGCTTCATTCACGTCAGCACCCGCATCAACCTCTGTCGGTACATTCTGCAACACCATTGAAACCGGATTTTTATCTTCACCTGAAGTGAGTCCTCCAATAGGTTCAATATTGCTTTGCAAAAAGTCTATGTATGAACCTTCAGGTACCAGGAAACAACGAATATTGGTATTACTTGCGTCTGCATTCAAATTGACAAGAGCAGTCGGTTGCTTATAGGTCTTCGTCACTGTGCCATTGGTCATGGTCACATTAAAGGCCTCTGGATTAGACCGGTCGACAGTGAGTGTAACCTTTCCTCCGAGTTTTTCAATCCCTTCATCAGTATCGGTTTCGAAAGTAAGCGTACTCTCGATACAGGAACGATCGATATAGTCACCCCACTCCGAGTTTCCAGATGGCTGATTATCAAAACGTATTGCTCCATACTCCTTATATCCTTCAGTAGCACGATCAGCGTCTGAGCAAATGATCAGGGCAAAATTCTTATATGTATTGGGAGCATCCGGATTTATTTTAAGATTAAACACCGCGTTCCATTTCTGCCCATCAGGTATTACATAATACTTGGAAAAAGCAGTCCACCATGCACTCGAGTAATCAGTGTTTCCCACTGTGTACACATCTTCCATCATGCCTTCAAGCACTTCCTCTCCTTGGTTCTCTGCGTCTTCTATTTCCTGCACTTTATCGGAGATCCAGTCAGGGGCGTTCACATCGAATAGTTCGCCACCCTCACAGCCTGTCAAAGTCGGTAGTCCAAAAGCTACAAGACCACAGGCGAACAATAATTTATTGAGATGTCTCATAATTTTCATATAAATAGGTCATTGATTGAAGCCTCCCAGTTTCCAAACGGAATGCTGGAAAAGGGAGACTATTTCTTTTATTTTTTATTCACCCAGATTTACTACCGGATGCACCGTCCATCCTTTTTCCTGGAAATAAGTAGAATTATCGGTTCCGTAGTTAGCCGAATTTCCTTTCAGGTTCGGGTTGTTGTTAAGTACGGTCTGATAAATGGGCAAAAACTCATGTCCTGGCAGGTAAGTGTCGAACGGGCATTTCAACTCAGAGTCGGAGCTAATATTGTTGTAGCTGACGGGAGTAAGCAGCTTGTCCGGGTCATTGGAACGACGGAAAGTGCTATGCTCTTTCAACTGCTGCAGACGTCCGCTGTCATAAAAGAATCCCCAACGGATAAGGTCGAAGCCTCTACCAAACTCACACCCGAATTCCTTCGGACGTTCCACGTTCGCAATCTGTTCAAACAATTTGTCTGCAGTATCAAAATCTTCCAGTTTCAAGTCCGGTAAGTCGGCGCGGCTACGAACTTCGTTAATCCAACCAATGGCCTTTTCAGTAGGTCCGTTTACTTCATTCTCACATTCCGCAGCACGAAGCAATACATCGGAATAGCGCATCAAACGTAAGTTGATACCACATCGCAAACCTGTTGTGACCGTACTATACAATCCTGTACGGAAATTGGTATTCTTTGCAATAGGAATACCGCCGTTGTCGTTATGCGTAATAATATTCTTATCAGCAGCCGTAAGTTCCTTTGAATAAGCTACATTACCATATTCAAAGCCTTCCCATTCATTCTCATACGTACCAAGTGTCCAATACAGACGAGGGTCTAACCCGCCATCCTTTGTTCTCTCCGCTTTGAAGAGCTGATAAAGCCAAGGTGAAGCTGCCAAATCGGCCCATCCACTGAAAGGACCCGGAGCCAGATTACTCTCGACAGCATGACCTTGAGTGGCATTAGGACTGGTATTTACCGGAGTCCATTCGTCATCAGTACCTTGTGAACCATAGTCAAGGAACTGTACCTCAAAGAGACTTTCGTCGTTGTTCTCGTAAGCTGAACCTTCGCGGAAATTGTCACCGTAATTGTCCATTAACCGATAAGTTCCGTATTTTTTGTTAATGATGTCTTCCAATACTGTAAGAGCCTCGCTAAATTTATGGCGTACCATCAGCGCGCGGGCATAATAACCAGCCGCAGAACCGCAGGTAGCACGTCCACCTGCCCATTCACCTCCTTTATCACGTGAAGGCAGCAGGTTCATGGCCTCCTGAAAATCCGCCTCCACCTGGTCAAGCACTTCGTCATAAGTGCTGTTACTACCATAAAGTCCTTCCAGTGAAGAATAAGTCTCATAGTCCGTGATAAGCGGTGGATTCTGATAATAACCCACCAAGTTGTAATAGCTCAATCCGCGCAAGAAGAGAGCCTGCCCCTTGATGTATCTCATGTTCTCCGCCAGCTGACTGTCATCTTCATCGCAACGAGACAGGATGAAGTTGCATACATTGATGGTATAGTACCATTCCCGCCAAGGCCAGAATGTAATTTCATCCGTAAATGGCACATTCAAATCGTCAAATGACAAGTACCATACCTGTGAAGAGTTCCAAACCTCATCACTACGGGTTATATCAATAGTGTAGCCTACACGGGCATAAGAGCCTTCCATACGGATATGATTGTAGGCAGCAATCACACTCTCCTCCAAATCATCGGCAGTATAGCCAAACGTACCTGAAGTCTGCTGGTTGGGATTTACCAATTCCAGTCTGTCTGCACAAGAAGTCAAAAGCCCCAACCCCAACATGCAGGCAAGTGAATATTTATATAGTTTCATTTGATATGTTTTTAATAGTACAACAATTAGAATGTAAAATGAAGTCCACACATAAAGGTACGTGCAGTCGGGAAAGAGCAGAAGTTATAACCCGGAGTAAAGGTACCTCCTGCATAGTCTACATTATAGCCATGGTATCCGGTAAAGGTATAAAGGTTCTGTGCTGACACGTAGAATCGTACGTCGGATACATATTTTCCAAACCATTTATTCGGGAAATTATAACCTAATTCCACATTGGCAATCTTCCAATAAGCGGCATTCTGGATTTTGCGTGAACTGAACAAGTCGTTCCAAGCCAGACTGGCATTGTTGGTGACATAAGTCCGGGGCACATTGGAAAGATAAGTAGTTCCGTCTTCGCTGAAACGGTTGGCATCGAGTATAGCCACGTCCTTGTTGCCATAGCCGTAGCAAGAGTTAAGCGAATTATAAATGTCATCAGCCACATGATAGTTCAATGCTCCGTAAGTAGCAATACTCAGGTCAAATCCTTTATATTCAAAACGGGCGTTCAGACCAAAGTTGATTTTCGGCATACCGCTGCCCAGCACTGTCTGGTCGTCACCGTTTACTACCCCGTCACCGTTCACATCCTTGTAAAGGCAGTCACCTACATTGGCACCGTCCTGAGTGGCATGATTGTCCAAATCTTCCTGCGTACGGGCGATTCCTTCATATACCCAGCCGTAGAACTGACCGATTTCCTGTCCCACATTCGTAATATAAGAACCACTGATGTAAGATTCCGTACCGAATCCCAAAGAAGTCACACGATTGCGGAGCGTACTGAGGTTTCCTGAAATCTCATACTTGAAATCATGGTCACGGTTACGGTAAGTAGCCGCAAATTCAAAACCGGAGTTATTCATTGAAGCAGCATTCATGGTAACCGTGGTATTAGATACACCAGCCTGTTCCGGAACCGGTACATTATACAACAAGTCTGTACTTGTGTTCTTGTACCATTCAGCCGTGAATTCCAAACGGTTATTGAAGAAGGCAAGGTCAAGACCCACGTTATAGGTTTTCTTCTTCTCCCATGCCAGGTTGTTATCTACAAAAGTAGAAATGGCAGAACCAGTCACAGGCGAGTTATTGAAGCTATAGGTCATGTTGTTACGTGACATCACTGCCTGATACACATATTCACCGATATTCTCGTTACCAAGTTCACCGTAGCTACCACGTACCTTGAACATGTTTACCACATCCGTATTGAAGGGGAAGAAAGGCTCTTTATCGAAACGCCAGCCCAAAGATACAGATGGGAATGTACCCCAGCGAATATTCTTCGACAAACGAGAACTTGCGTCCCGACGTACAGTAGCCGAGAACAAGTATCTGTCATCATAGTTGTAATTGACACGACCGATGTAGGACAGAATAGCATGCTTATATTCGTAACTTGAAGAATAGGTATCGGCCCCGTTCTGAAGCTGCAGGAAATACGGTTCAGTGAAATTAAGTGCCCATCCGTTCAACAAGTCCGTGTTCTCTTCCTCATAAGTCTGTCCGAGCACTACGTTGATGTGATGTTTACCGATAGTGCCATCGTAAGTGAGCAGGTTTTCAATCAACGCATCCTTGTAGTCGCGTGAATTCTTGTCCAAACGTTCGTTACTCTTTGCCAAGTAAACACGGTTACTCTGTACCCAAGCCGGAATCCAAGTAAAATCTTTGGCATGAGTCATACTGTATGACAGATTGATTTTATAATTCAGCTTGTGATTCTTGTTATCAATGCCAAACATCTTCAGCAAATCCACATCGGCTGAAGCGGTTCCCACAAAACGGTCTACACGCGTATTACGTTGCAGCAAATTGTTAATCAACAACGGGTTCGAAGCAGAAATATCACCGTGTACGGTATCATAATAAACTCCATACCCATACGCATCATAGTTGTAGTCGCTTGCTGCTCCTACCTTATCATCCAGCACCCAGGTGGAAGAATCGTATGCCTTGATGGTAGGCTGCATAAGCAAAGTACCACGCAACACATTGGTCACGTTTCCATACAATCCCTGCACATATTCCGAAGCATTCGACAATCCCATATTATCCTGGTCGGAATGAGAATAAACCACACTGGTCTGGAACTTGACAAACTTAGTGTCCATGGAGTTATTCACACGTGCCGTGAAACGTTCATAGTTAGGACCAGCTCCTTCCAGTGTTCCCTTCTGGTTGAAGTAATCTAACGATACATTGTAGGTGCTGTGGGCACTACCTCCCGACAGATTCACGTTGTGGTTCTGTCGGATACCCGTCTTGAACACTTCATCAAACCAATCGGTGTTGGTATTATCCTGAAAACGATATTTACCAGTGGCACTGTCCAGACTGTACCCTCCGGGCAACGGAGTGTTTGAATTCAAGCAAGCCTGTCCAAGGTACTGACTGTACTGATCGGCATCCATCACATCGTACACACCCTTAGGAATATAATCCACACCAAAATATCCGTTGTAATCTACTTTCAGCGGCTGGTCCTTCTGTCCGCGCTTGGTAGTGATGATAACTACACCATTTGCCGCACGAGAACCATAAATGGCGGCTGCAGAGGCGTCCTTCAACACCTGAATCGTCTCAATATCATTGGAAGAAAAGTCACGAATGGAAGTTCCCATCGGTACTCCGTCGATAACATAAAGCGGGGCAGTACTACCAAAAGAGCCAACTCCACGAATACGTACAGTAGGATCAGCACCAGGCTGACCGTCAGAAGTAATCTGTACACCTGCAACCTTACCTTCCAACATAGATGAAATATTGGAATGAGATACTTGTTTCAAGGCCTCTGCATCTACTACTGCCACAGAACCGGTCAAATCTGACTTTTTCTGTGTACCGTAACCAATTACCACTACCTGCTCTAACATTTCAGTATCACTCTGCAACTGAATAGGTTCGAGGATAGCACGGTTACGAACTGCTACCTCACGTTCCTTATAGCCCACATAGCTTATCAGCAGGACAGCATTGCCAGGCACCTCCAACTGGAAATTTCCATCCAAATCAGTAGTTGTTCCGATTGAAGTGTCTTTTATCCTAATAGTAGCACCCAACAAGGGTTCACCTTGTTCATCAACCACCTGTCCACTAACCTTAATAGCCGGTGATTGTGCTACAGCAGCCATGACGGATACGGGATACATCGCCGTACCACCCAAGGCACACAAACCAAGCATTGCGGAAAAAATCAAATGTTTTTTCATTTTAATGGTATTAAATTTAAATTATTAATAAAGTAATATTCCACTTAAAAACTCAGACTTCTATCCTCATACATCATATTTCAACAGCACCAAGACTGACTTTTTCTAGCCATGTTTCATAGTACGGAAGTCTTTATTTAACAAAAAACGTTTATTTCAATGGTCCAAATGTAAAAACATAAATAATGAAGAAGGTGGACAAACGGTTTTTATAGGTGGATAAATGAAAATCATGAAAATTTCCACCTTTCTGAGTAAAACAGTACCCCTGGAAAAAGAATATACTCATAAAAAAGCCGGAAACCTATGACGATTGACACAGGTTTCCGACTAAGACAAAGAAATAAGATTAATGCTCAATCTTCTAACAAACTACTCGGAGTTACGTTAAAATGCTTTGTAAAACAACGAGTAAAATATTTCGGGTCATTAAATCCGACTTCGTATGCAATCTCAGAAATATTCATTGTACGGGTTACCTTATTCTTCAACAGAAGTTCACGAGCCAGATTCAAACGATAATTGCGAATGAACTGGCCAGCAGATTGTCCTGTCAGGCTCTGCATTTTTTTATTCAACAAACTCTTGCTGATGCCAACTGCCTCTATAAAATCACTCACCTCAAAGTCCGGATTCTTATAATTTTCTTTTACAACTGACATTGCTTTGTTCAGGAACTTCTTATCACCAGAATTCTCATCCACCTCCAACGAATCAGTATTCATATCAATTGAGAACTTTTGCTGGAAACGTCTTCGATTCTCCAATATATTGGAAATACGGGCCAACAACATATTCTCATCGAAAGGCTTCAGTAAGAATGCGTCTGCACCCATTTTATAACTTTCCAAACGTGCTTCGTCAGAAGTTTTGGCTGTCAACATCAAGAAAGGAATATGAGATATGGAGAAGTCATTCTTTACACGACGAGATAATTCCATACCATCCATAACCGGCATCATCAGGTCACTAATAATAAAGTCCACATTATTAGAATGCAATATATTCAGGGCCTCTTCTCCCTGAGCGGCCTCCAACACATTATAATATTCAGCTAAGATAGAACGGATATAATCGCGCATATCTTTATTGTCTTCTACTACCAGTACAACCATCTTTCCATTACGAGGCACATCTATCACGGTATCTTCTTTTTCTATCTCAGAAGAATCCGGCTGGGATTGAGTCTCACCATATAAAGCTGGCAAGAGAATGCGGAATGAGGCTCCTTTCACCGGATTATTCTTCGCATAAATCTTACCGTCTAACATATCTATCAGCTTCCGGCATAAATACAAACCTATGCCGGTACCACTCTGACCACTGACCGACTCAAGGCTTCGGTTATCGGATTGATAGAACTGCATGAAAATACGCTCCATATCATTCTCAGGAATACCCTTTCCCGTATCACGAACACTAATGAACAGCTTCTTCTCATTTTCTTTGCCAATAACTCCTACATATATGCCTACCTTCCCTCCCTTTGGAGTAAACTTCAGAGCATTACTAATTAAATTTGTCATAATCTTACGCATCACATCCTCATCGAACATCAGAATCGGATCGGCAAGGCGAAGATACAGCTGAAGGTCAATGCCACGATTCTTCGCATAATCTGCAAAAGGAGGCACAATCTCGGCCATAAATTCTCTCAGATTCCCATAATTAGTGGCAATTTTGATACGTCCTTCCTCCACTTTCCGGAAATCCATCAACTGATTAACCAGCGAAAGAAGATATTTTGAATTACGCTCTACCAGATGCAACTGTTCTATTACCTGTGGATTATAGCTCAATTTCAAAGCACGTTCGATAGGACCGACAATCAACGTCAATGGAGTCCGGAATTCATGCGTAATATTGGTAAAAAATGCCAGTTTGTCAATGGTCAGTTCTTCTACCTTACGCGACATCTCTAAAATCTGATTCTTTTGCGTAGTGATTTTCTCATTCTGATCTTTCAGTAACTGATTCTGTTCCGAAAGCTCATGCATCTGATTGGAAAGCAGTTTCTTTTGCTCCTCCAACTCAGAAGTACGTTCTTCCACCATCTGATGCAATAAATCTTGCTGGCGCTTCATAGCCTGATAACGCCACCTCAGGATACGATAACCACCAAACAGGATAATAAACAAGACAGAAAGCAGGAACCAGGGGGTCTTATAGAAATAAGGACGCACTACGATAACCAATTCCTCTGTATGCGCAAGCCAGTGTTTGCCATCAGGAGCATATCGAAGCTGGAAAACATATTTTCCTGGATATAGATTGGTATAAGTCGCATTATTTCGATTGGAAGGTACAGTTACCCATGCGTCATCAAACCCTTTTAAACGATATGAATATTGCGCCTGAGATTCTAACGCATAATCAAGTGCCGAAAACTCTATTGATAACGACTTGTCACTTTCATGCATGACTATTTCCCCTGACTGAGGAAAAACTTCCTGTCCAAACACTCTACAGTGGGTAAAAGCCAAAGGGAACTTACGCTGATGCTCAGCTTCAATCATCGGATGTATCTCCGTCAGTCCTTTCTGACTACCAAAGAACAAACGTTCCTTGTCAAACGACAAAGCTCCGGCATTCCAATAAAACTGATCAGAGATTAGACCGTCAATCTGACTATAATTGCGGAATGACTCTTCTTTCACATTAAAGCATGACAAACCATTATCCGTAGATACCCAAATATTGCCGTACCAGTCTTCCAAGATACCTCGTACACTATTACTCACCAAACCATCATTCTTCGTATAAGCTTGGAATTGGTAATCATTTCCTTTTTTCAATGCTTTATAAAATCCATTTCCGTTACTTCCTAACCAGATAGTCCCATCTTTTGCCTGAAAAATAGAAGTGATACGTTCCCGATGTCCGGAATCAGGACTATCCAATTGATAGACATACTTCTTGTATTTCAATTGTCCCTTTTCGTATGCAGAAAGATTTACTCTTAAAAGGCCAAACGGAGAAGAAATCCAAAGTTCCCGTTCGCGAGTAATACACATTCCTAATGCATTCTGATTGATAATTTCTTTACTTTCATTCAAGAAAGGCTCTGAAATACTTCCATCAGCCTGATTATATACATACACATTATTCATTGTGCCAATCCAAAGTAAATGACTCACAGGGTCAAAAGCCAAACTTGACACAAAAGGATCATTCAACGGAACGGGCATATAACGTTTAGAAGCAGATGGTTTACGATTAATCCAGCCAAGTCCACCGCCCCAGGTACCTACATACAAACGGTCCTCATCACCTAACATCAATACACTTACAGTATTATGTGCCAAACTGGCTGGTGTTTCAGTGGTATAATGCAAGAAAGAATCGCTCCCCTTCAAACGGCAGTTTAATCCCCCTTCTACGGTACCTACCCAAAGTGTCTGATACTCATCTTCCACTATCGAATTGACCGGATTATGTGACAAACTGCCCGAAAGATTCTGCTGATGATAATAATTCACTACAGACAAACGGGAAGAAAACATTTTGCTTATTCCTCCTATTTCAGTTCCAACCCACACAATATCATTTTCATCATCCGCATAAAGGGTATTGATAAAATTACAAGACAAGCCGTACATCTCCATGCCCTCACTTGCCTGGATACGAGTAAAATCAGAAGTAGAAGCATTAAATACATTCAATCCTAACAACGTACCAACTATCACTTGATCATCTCGTGTTGAAGTAATGGATGTCACATAATTCTGCGATAAGGAAGAAGGATTTTGAGCATTATGTACATGATGCACACTAGTGTCTGTAGTCAAATCATAACAATACAATCCATTACTTGTACCAATCCACACATTGTTCTTACAATGATAAATACAAAATACCGATTCAAAAGAAGAAATATTCAAAGAAACAGATACGGGCTGTGGCTCCTGACTTTTTTCCACGCTCTCGCTAATCCGGCACATTTTCCCCTGATGAAAGAACCAGATATATCCGTCAATTTCGTACAACACACAGCCACGTTCATGTATCGGAGTATCTGAAATCCGAATCACTTTTTTCACAGTACCTGTACTATTAAATATTACCTTATAAATCTGTCCACGGCTACAAAACCATAAATTACCAGATTTGGCAGTCATCAAGAAACTCACCGGTTGCTTCATCAACTTAGCCATTTCTGCCGACTGTAAAGACTCTGCAGGCAACAATTGCAAGTTATCTGTAGAAAGGAGCTCTATGCCTGCTTCTCCTGCCATCCAAATACGATGAAAAGCATCCTCCGCCAATTTCTCCACAAAATTACTTCGCAACAGTCTTTTTTTATCCGTTGTGCTGGCACTAAAAACCACAAACTCATTGCCATCATAACGGGCTACTCCTCCTCCATACGTAGCCACCCACAAATAGCCGTCATTGGATTTGATGATATCATCTACAAAATTATAAGGCAGTCCATCGTTTATCGTAATAGAAGCCAACGAGAAACGAGAAGAGTTTTGTACCGCATAGAGTAGCCCATTCGGGCAACATAAGCAAAAAACAAGAAGCAAGTATAGAAGTAAGCTGTTTCTTTTCATAGAAATTATTCTGTTTTACACAAAGGTAAACCGTTTTTCGAGTCTTTTTCTGAAAAAGAGGATAAAAATCCACTCAAAAGACAAATGTCCACCCAATAGAAGAATTTGTCCACCTCGGGAAAAATGATTGCTCCTAATTTTATGCCTAAATTTCATAAAGATAGATATTTCACTGTTTTTCCATGAATTTCTCGTGTTTATTTATAAATTTGTATCACATTAATTTAATAATAAAACCATGAACAAACACTTAACCTTTCTTTCTGCGCTTGCACTAACAGCAGGACTCAGCTTGCACGCACAGAATGTCAATCAGATGGTTATCCAAGCCAATAAAATTGGAGCAGAAATTCAACCGACCATGTACGGCCATTTCTTCGAAGACATCAACTATGGAGCAGATGGGGGACTCTATGCAGAATTAATCAAGAACCGTTCATTCGAGTTCCCTCAAAGTTTTATGGGATGGGACATTTTTGGAAATGTAACTCTGCAAAATGATGGCCCGTTTGAACGCAATCCACATTATGTACGCCTGGCAGACCCCGGACATGCACACAAACGCACAGGTATTGAAAACGAAGGATTTTTCGGTATCGGACTCAAAGCCAATGAAAAATATCGTTTTACCGTATGGGCAAGAGGAGAAAACCAGAAAATACGAGTAGAACTTATCAACAATGCGTCTATGGGAGAAACTCAGGTCATCACTTCACAAAACCTGACAATTAACTCAAAAGACTGGAAAAAATATGAAGTTATCCTCACACCGACCCAGACAGAAGCAAAAGCTCATTTGAGAATATTCCTCGATTCACCGGGCACCGTAGACCTGGAACATGTTTCTTTATTCCCTGTAAATACTTGGAAAGGACGTGAAAACGGATTGAGAAAGGACCTGGTACAGGCATTGGCCGACACCAAACCGGGAGTATTCCGTTTCCCCGGAGGATGTATCGTGGAAGGTACAGACCTAGCAACCCGTTACAACTGGAAAAACTCTGTAGGCCCGGTAGAAAACCGTCCGCTCAATGAAAACAGATGGCATTATACTTTCCCGCATCGTTTCTTCCCTGATTACTTCCAGACTTATGGCATGGGATTCTATGAATTGTTCCTTCTGTCAGAAGACATGGGAGCAGAACCACTTCCTGTACTGAACTGTGGACTTGCCTGCCAGTATCAGAACGATGACCCGAAAGCACATGTACAAGTATGCGACCTCGACAGCTACATTCAGGATGCACTCGATCTGATTGAGTTTGCTAATGGAGGTACTGATACCCAATGGGGAAAACTCCGTGCCGATATGGGACATCCGGCTCCTTTCAACATGAAGTTCATCGGAATCGGAAACGAACAGTGGGGACCTGAATATCCTGAACGCTTAAAGTTATTCGTAGAAGCTCTCCGCAAAGCACATCCTGAAATCAAGATTATCGGTTCGTCTGGTCCGAATTCTGAAGGAAAAGACTTCGATTACTTGTGGCCGGAAATGAAGAAACTGAAAGTGGACCTGGTAGACGAACACTTCTATCGTCCGGAAAACTGGTTCCTGAAATCAGGAAACCGTTACGACAATTACGACCGTAAAGGCCCGAAAGTATTTGCAGGAGAATATGCTTGTCACGGAAAAGGAAAGAAATGGAACCACTTCCACGCTTCTTTACTTGAAGCTGCTTTCCTGACTGGAGTAGAAAGAAACGCAGATGTAGTACACATGGCGACTTATGCTCCGCTGTTGGCCCACGTAGAAGGCTGGCAGTGGCGTCCAGACTTAATCTGGTTCGACAATCTCCGTTCTGTACGTACCTGCAGCTGGTATGTACAATCACTTTACGGTCATAATACCGGAACAAATGTAGTTCCTCTGACTATGGATAAAAAACCGGTAAGTGGTCAGGAAGGCCAGAATGGACTTTTCGCCAGTGCCGTATGGGATGAAAATACACAGACTTACATTGTCAAAGTAGCCAACGTATCAGAAAAGGCACAGCCTATCAGCCTGGAATTTAAAGGCTTGAAGAAGTCTGTAACTTTAGGAGACGGAAAATGCATCACATTGCATACAGAAAACCCAGATGCAGAAAATACACTCGACAATCCGAACCTCATCACTCCTAAAGAAAGTAGCATTTCAATTGAAGGAAATACGCTCAATACCGAAATAGGTGCCATGACATTTGCTGTCTACAAGTTTAAGAAAGAAAGCAAATAACCCATCGGCTTTTATTGCTAAAAAGGTGCGTCCGGAATCATCCAGACGCACCTTTTTTCACTCTACTAATAATACATGCACAATCTATATCCCAGATAAAACAAACAAGCACATGCTATACATAGCATAGCCAGTGTAACCATCAATGCCTTCTGACGCTCCCTAACACTTAATTCCATACAAAGTCCTGATTAATTCTATAGCAAAGAACAAAAAAACATATTACAGAACCATGTAAAACACATGACTTTTAGATGAATGTACTTTAAAGAACGATTCTTATTACCACTGTAGTTTTATTAATAAGTCTTTCAAACACGGGCAAAACTTCAAATTATGTTATAAAACACATGAAAACGCACACAAAACTTGCATAATTCCAGAAAGTCCGTACCTTTGCATCGTGTTTTTCATAGTATTAGATTTAAGGTTAACAAAAGGTTGGAGTTCAGCGGAACTCCTTTTTTATGTCCTTATCTGAACAAAAAAACTCCGGGCCTGAGAACAAGTCTTTTCAAGCCCGGAATTTTTTTTTATGCTTTTATCATTTACATCGGTACAATCGTAAATCCCCATTGATATTCCTTATTGGCAGGAATCAGATATTGAGGATCTGGCACAGCTCCCCAGCTATCAAAACCTCCTACACCCATCTGTCGCATATCCAGACAGACTTCTACGAAGTCACGAGGAGTAATATCATTAATGTGTGTCTGACGAGGCTTGATATTCTTAGCGGTACTTACATCATGTTTCAATTCTTCTGCATCACGATTACCCCACTGATAGTCACGATGGGTAGCTTCTTCTCCATCAAAATCTTCTATCGAATTACGGAGTGAGTTAAATTCCAATGTACCATCTGCATACACAGCCAGTCCTTTGCCGTTTTTCTTTTTCAGCATCAACCAACGTGTATCGGTATGATGTCCGTTTTCTTGTGGACGTACATAAGGGAAATACATTTGTTCTGCTGTCGCCTGATATTCACCTACCAATGTACCATTATTCCGGTCGCAATAATTCTCTTCCGGTCCGCGACCAAAATAAGTCACCTGTTCCATCTCGGCAGGCAAACGGAAACGAACACCAATACGCGGTACTACCAATTTGGAACTTTCCTTGCGGATTGCTTCGTTTCCAGGAGTGAACGTAGCCATCAATGTAGCTTCCGAAGCTTCTGTCTTCGCAGCTTCCATTTCCGTAGAGGTAAATGTATAATTTGCTTTCACGACTCCTGAAGGATGAATGCGATAAGTAGCAATATACAGATTACCTGCAGCCAACAGGTAGCTGACCTTCAATACCGCATCTTTTCCATCCATAGCCAATGAAGCATCTACCACATTAAAATTCTTGCTGGACTGCTTCCAGATTTGCAGACGTTTTGGCATCTGGCTTCCATAGTCATTGTCATTCGGGGCACGCCAGAAGTTAGGCTGTATACCAAATCCCTCATGAAAATATTCTGTTCCCTTCACTTTATAAGAAGTTACCAGACCAGTCGACTTGTCAAATACAAAAGCTACACGCGAAGACTGCACACTCAACAAGTTGCCATTTTCACTGCACTGCAAAGCAGGACCCTGTACCGAGAATGAACGTGAAGCAGGGGCTATCGGCAAGCGGAAC
>ULLN01017703.1_pt1 | contig 31042 bp, 20 predicted proteins | sample 1951401 | NCBI WGS metagenome assembly ULLN01 (sample SAMEA4835525, study PRJEB28245) | human gut metagenome | biome: gut microbiome; material: fecal sample | place: Denmark | collected 2008 | reverse complement strand
ATAGGAGAAAATGAAAAGGAGGTAAATGTTTTGGCTTCTTATACAACAACACCTGGCAATTATGTAAAATTTTTGCGTGGTACTCCAACAGCCTGGGCAAAGATTCCAGATGCAGATAAAGATAAAGATACCCTGTATTTTATATCTGAAACGGATGGAAGAACAGGCCAATTATACTTAGGACCTAAATTAATTATTGGTGAAATTTCCAATATTAACAATATCGGCGATTTACAAGATGTTCTTATTTCAGAAGATATTACCGCTAATAATATATTAATCTATGATGACCATCAACAGAAATGGATTAATAAACCTATTTTTGAGGTTTTAAGTCAAATTGTTACAATAATGGTTGGAGCAAGAGACGATGCTAATGGTCTATCTGGTTTAGTACCACCTCCAAAAGCAGGAGATAATAAGTTATATTTACGTGGTGACGCAACATGGGCTAATCCTACTGCCGCAGTTGAGCTTGTTTTAAATACTCTTATTGGTGAAGATACAGGAAAATCAATTAGAGATATCTCTAAAGAAGAGGTTTTAAAAGTAGTTGATGGCGCTTCAGAAAATTTTGATACATTAAAAGAGATTGAAACATGGATCGAAAATAATCATAATGCCACCGACATTATAGAGCTTGATAATCGAGTTACTAAACTTGAAGGTACTGTTGGAAATTCTACTAAAGGATTAATTAAAGACGTTGCTGATTTAAAGACATTCTCAGAAAAAGTAAATACAACTTTATATGGTGATGAGACTGGTACAAATCAAGGTCTTGTAAAGACTGTTAGTAGTTTACAATCTGAAATGGTTGAAGTATCCAATAAAGTAAATGTTCTTGATGGTAGATTAAAATGGCAAGACATTAATGAAACTGAATGAAAAAGGAGGATAATAATAAATGGCTAATGTTTTAAGAGACGCTAAAGTTGGCTTTTTAACTGGTTCTCAGAGTTCTATTGATACTATGTTATCTCAAGGCGCCAATGCTGGAGCTAAACATGGTTATTTTTATTTAACAAAAGATTCACATAGATTATATATTGGTAATAGTGATGGAAGTATTTCCGCTATAAATGAAGGTGTACAAACTGTTACTTATTTAGGCGATTTACCAACACTTCAAACTGCTGCTGATAAAGTAGCTTATACAGGACGTTTCTTCTATGTTCAGTATAAGGATTCTACCGCAGGCCAAGTAGATAGTAATATTGCTAATATTCTTTGTGTATATAATGGTAGCACATGGGTGCAGATTAATGCCAATACTGATACTCATATTAGTTCTAATACTTATACAACTTCTACTACTGGAGCTACTGCAACTATCAAAAATGCGATTGGTAGTACAGATGGTGGTAGTGTTACTGGTACATTTGATATTGTTACTGCTGGTGGATTAAAAATTGCTAATACAGCAGGTAAAACAAATAGTATTACACTTACTGGTGATAAATTTACTTTAGCTGCTGGAGATGGAGCAACTGGTGAAGTTAAACTTAATTTAAGTTCTACTAATGGTCAAGCTGGTAGCTCAGTTACTTTAAAATCAGATCCAAATACAACTGTTCTTACCAGAAAAGACAATGTAATTACTATCTCTGGTAGAGTTAATGCTTCTTTAGCTATTGCTAATGCGACAAGTGGAAAAACCGGTTTTACTGTAACAGTAAAAGATAATCAAGGTAAGACTGTGACAGGTTCTTATGATCCAATTATTAAATATGGTAGTAAGGCTCAAAGTTCTACTAAGTTAGTTAATGGTGAATTTAATATCAATGCATACAACAAAGAAGAAATTGACCAATTAATGAGAGATCTTAATGCGATGGAATATCGTGGTACTGTTGGAGCAAATGGTACTGCTGCTACAGCATGGGCAGAACTTCTTAACTTACGTCAAAAGGTTGGTTATACATACTTATTTAGTTCAAAGATTACTGTAAATAGTGTTGAACATACAGCTGGTACTTTAGCTATCGCTCGTGGTACTGAATATACAGCTGCTGATTTAGCTGCAGGTACAATTACAGATGCTTCTTTAGTTGGTACTATTAATCCAGCAACTCTTACATGGGATTTTGTAGAGAGTACAAATGATACTGATACAACTTATAAATTGTATACAACTTCTACAGGAATTGGTTTTAAATTACAAGATTCCTCAGGTGGTGTTAAAGGTCAAGTTAAATATGCTGGTGCCGGTGGATTAACAGTATCTCAATCTCTTCAGGGTGGAGTAGATATTTCTGCAGACAGATCAGCTGAAAATGTAATTACAATTACTCATAATACTGTTAACAGAACTGATACTAATACTAATCCAGAGAAGATTAAATTAAGTTCTCAAACTCCTGCAACACACTTAAATGATACTATTACTATTCCAGTAATAACATCTCTTAGAACAAATGCAGAAGGACACGTAACAGGTGTAAATACTGTTAATTATGAACTTAATGATACTGCTACTGTAATTACAGGCATGAGTAGTGCCGCAAGTAAAAATTCAGATGGTTCTATTGCTTTAAGCACTAAAGTTACTGCTACTTCTTCAAGTGGTAAAAGTATGGTTCAAAATGGAACTGCTACAGCAACTATCAAATCAAGTTCTTTGACTCTCGGAGCAAGTGGATCTTCAGTGTCAATTGATATGACTTGGGGCGAGTTCTGATAATTTTAATTTTCTATTTTTTATTCTAAATAGAGAGAATTATAGGGATTAAAAAGAGAGATTCTCTTTTTAATCCCTTTATTTTTTTTAAATATATATGAGATAGAAAGGAGATACCGCATAATGGCAAATGCAAGATTTAGACCAGTTCGTGGTTTAGAGGAAAAAATTCTTCAAGGTAAATACCAAGAAGGTTTTGTTTATTTTGCAACCGATACTGGAAACATTTTCATTGATGCTCAGGGAATTGCAAGAATCCCTATGGGCGGTCGCGGTGCCGCAATTATTTATGCAAACGCTACTTTCGTTCAAAACTCCGGAGATGACTATTATACATTCTATATGGATGAACTTGAAAATCCAGATGATAAATTAAAAATTGGAGATTTAGTCATTAATAATGATGGAAGTTTTTACAAAGTTGTAGATATTGATGAAATAACAAGAGCTGTTACTTGTGCAAGAATCGCTGTCAGTGGAACTGGCGGAGGCGGTGAAGGTGGTGGAACTACTTCTACTAAAAAAAGAGGCCGTTTAACTGTCACAGGTATAACAGAAGCAGATTTATTAAATGGTGATAAATGTCAGATTCAAATTTTAGTAACATCTGCAACAGAAGATGGTAATCCTGTTGACCCAGGAAGAGATGCAATGAAAGTTACAATTCAATTTTTTGAAGATAATGGTGCTGTGCCATTTTATACTGATACAAAAAAGGTAACTCATGCTGAACCTATCATTTATGATGCCACTGAATTTATTCGTCAATCTACTGAAAATAAAATTGTATTTACAGTAGAAGGTAGTAAAGATAACATTTTCTACAATAGTGGTACTGCAACTTATTTTGTTACTACTCATGAACTTTCTATAGATTGGATTGACAGCCAATTTAGTGCTAATAAGTTTTTTAGTACTGAAATTCCTGTAGCTGTTAACTTTGCGACTGGCGCAGACCGTATTCTTGATGTTTACTTTGATGATTTCTTAGTATATACTCAAACATATAATGCTGCAAATACTACTGCAAATGCAACACCAATTATTACAAAAAATTCAGTAATTTATGATAAAAATACAAATAGTTCAACTGGTATAACACTTGGTGATAACTATAACCATGGCCGACATATTATTAAAGCTCAATTAAGCTTAGCTAAATCAAATGGTTCTCGTGGTAGTGCGACTCCTATGATTTCAAAAGAAATTGGTTTGTATGTAAATGAAGGTCAACCTTTAATTTGGTTTGGAGCAATGCAATCAACTTATTATGAATTTGATAACCCAATTGTTCCAATTAAAGTATATGATCCTAATAATACTGGTGATATCGCAATTTATTTATTTATTGATGGTACAGATGCACTTGATGGTTCATACTATACCGCAAGAAACGATGATAATTCATTTACCTACTGGACATTGACTAATTTAGTGGCTGGTCAAAATACGACTTATCAAGTTCGTATTGGTCAAGATGATACTGAAACATGGGCTACAGTTCCAGATTTTACTGTATTAAAAGACCCTCGTAATATGGGTATTGCTACTACTGGATTAAAAGTTAATGTTGACTCAAGAGGTCGTTCAAATTCTGAATCTGTTAAGAAGCGTTCTGTATTAGAAGTAGGAGATGAGCATGCAGTATTTAAAGATTTCAACTGGTATAACAACGGTTGGATTATGGATGATACCAATACTACTTGTTTAAGAATTAGTAATGGAGCTTCTGTTAGTTTCCCTATTGGAGTTAGCACTTTTGCAGGAGACGAAAATCCTTCAAAAACTATTGAATTAAGATTAAAAGTTCGTAACGTACAAAGTTATGAAAAATTAATTACTACATATACTCGTTATACAGTAATTGATGATGTTGCTCCAGAAATTAAGAGTTGGACTGATGATGAACTTTTTAAAGAATTCTTGGATCAAAGAACTGCAGTTGGTGGTTATACTAACTATGATGCTTTCTTGTCTGTAAAATTGCCTCAATTAAAAGAGCAAGGACAAAATGTTCCTTCTTATGATGAATTACTTTACAAAGGTTTATATCGTGACTACAACTTAACAGCAGCCGCAGTAAAATATATCGAAGATGGTATTGATGATAGTGCCATTTCTAAAACTTCTGCAATCTGTCTTGGAGCGCAAGATGGTTATTTCACTAATGGTATTAATGCAGTAACTATTGACTTCGTAGAAGATCAGATGCTTAATATTACTATTGTTTATAATAATGGTAATGCAGAAAATTCAACAGGTGAAAACCGTTTAATGAAAGTTTACTTAAATGGTATGCTTACCAGTGTAGCTCGTTCTACTGCAACAAGTGAATGGTCAATTAATAATAAAAATCTTGTTATTAATTCTTCTAATTGCGATATTGATCTTTATAAATTTAGAGTTTATAACAGAGCTTTAGGTTTAACTGAAATATTGAAAAATGTTGCATATGATAATACTGATACAACTGCTTGGGATTTAGCTGAAATGTCTATACCTAATAAGTCTATTGATGAAGAATATCAATTCTCTTTCGATAAGATGATTAAGTATAATAAAGAACATCCAAGAACAGAAAACATTATGCCATATATCATCTTTACAACAGACCAAGATGATACTTTATCAAAAGGTAATCTTCCTTGGAGAAAAGATACACCTGTTACTGCTGATATGGAGTTCGTTAATACTGGACTTGAAAGAGCATATTCAATGGGTAATTTATCTGCTGAAGCTACTGCCGCAGGTCAAGAACTTGAAGATTATTACCTGCATCATTGTCCATCATTTATAGCTAAAAATGTTGTGTTAAGTGTACAAGGAACTTCTTCTGAGTTCTATCCACGTCGTAACTATAAAGCTAAAACTAAAATTAAAGTTGATGATTTAGATGTAGATGGAAATAAACAATATGATAAATATGGCGATGTAGTTAAGAAAAATGAGTATACAATGGTTGCTCATAAAGGACCTTTTGCTGCAGATTATGAACTTGGTAAAAAGAAAAAATTAAAATATTTCTATTATGATAACAATACTGTTGGATGTAATAAATTTACTTTAAAAGTAGACTTTATGGAATCTTCTGGTTCTTATAATATTGGTCTTGCTAACTTAGTAAATTATGCTTATTCACATCATCCTCTTGAAGATTACAATGGTTCTAATGCATTTTGTCAAGTTGATGAAACAAAGAGTGAACAAAAAGCTATTGCAAATGAAGCTGGTAATTATAAAGCAGGAACAGTTTATTATTATTATAATCATAAAGGAAATCTTAAAAATACAAGAGATGATGAATTAAATATATTATCATCTGCGGAAGATTTTGCTTTAGGACCTCGTGGATTAGCTAAACGTGAAGGAGTATCTAAAGTTCTTGGTGGAATTGGAGAAGAACCTTCTTATTCGGCTGATGCTCAAGGTAGCGCAATTAAAGATAAATTAGCTGAATGCACAAATGTTTGGTATGAATATGTACCTGGATATAAGACTGCAAAAGTTGACCATTTAAGTGATTATAGAACATCTGTTCAAGGTTTCCCAACTTTAGCCTTCTGGCAAACAAAAGCTATGAAAGAAGCTGGCAAAGAACCTTTATTCATTGGTCGTTACAATATGCTTCTTGATAAAGGTGCGGCTGAAGCTTATGGATTCTCTGACTTGGGTATGAAACAAGCTTATGTTGACCACAAGAGTACAGATGATGTTGCAGAATGTTGGGAATTTGAAAACAACTCTCGTGGATTCTGTTCATTCAGAGATCCATGGAACAGATATACATTATCTTTTAAAGCTCCTGATAATGCTGATAATAAATATACTGTAGCTAAGGCTCCAGTAGTAGCCGATTCTTTTGAATATAGATATAATGCACTTGATGATTATATTGATTATTTAGTGAATTTGGAAAATTCTTCAAGTAACTCTAAGACTGTTAGAAAATTACAAGATAAATTAGGAATTGATATTGCTAATAATCTTGAAGAAGGTAGAAATAAATTACTTGAAATTTATGGAAACTGGGAAAGAGCAGTTGCATGGGTATGGAGTACAGCAACAGATGCTTTAATTGATGTTAATAATGATCCAAAGAATCCTTTATTAAAAGAAGTTCCAAGTTTAAATACTTATGTAGCAGTTAATTTAGGTGAAAAAATCTTTGAAGCAGGTGTTTTCTATTTTGAAAGTACTGAAACAGGACAAAAAATTAAAGCGCAAGTATATAATAAAGATATAACTTATTATGAACTTCAAGCTAATGGAGAATATCGTAAGATTTTATTAACTGATGACCCTGAATTAGTCTATAGAAAGAATAAATTCTATACTAAAAATAGTTCTGGTAACTATTTATTAGCAGAAGAAGGTTTTGTAGAGACTGAAACATATTATAAAGCAGTTAATAATGAAAGTAGTATTGAAGAGTTCTGGAGATTACCTTCTCCTGTTCAATATGGTAATACAACTTATAATTATGATACAAAAGAATATCGTTTGGCTAAATTCAAAAATGAATTAACAGATCATTTTAATCTTGAATATTTAGCAACATATTTCGTTATCACTGAAGTTCTTGAATGTTATGACTCTCGTGGTAAAAACTGTATGATGGCATCTTGGGGACCACAAAAGAAAGGTGGAGACTATATTTGGTATCCAATTTTCTATGATATGGATACTCAATTAGGTATTAATAATACTGGTATTCCATCATTTGAATATAACATTGATGCAACTGATGATGGAACATTCTCAACAAATGATAGTGTTCTTTGGAATAATTTCTACTCATTGTTCTTAGGAATTATTAAAGATAAATATGAACAATTAACTGGTGTGCCAAGCAGTAACTTTGGTACTTTAAAGAAACCACCGTTTACTTCTATAGATGTTATTGAGAATATTTATAAATGTAATCCAGAGTTCACTAAGAGCCATTCAATGGAAGGTTTAAGACCTCTCTTAGCAATGAATCTTGATGAACATTATAAATACATTTCAATTACAAATCCAAAAGTAGGATACCTTGGTTCTGGTACAACTCCAGAGTTGTTAAAAGATACCAGTGATACATATTTCTATGCTTTACAAGGAGATAGAAGTATGTCACGTGAGCAGTTCTTAACTAACCGTTTCAATTACATTGATTCTTGGTTATCAGTTGGCAACTACAAACGTGGTGGACAAAACAGAATTCGTTCTCGTATTTCAGCAAACAGTCCTGCAAGTACATCAGATAAATGGATTGAAGGTACTGCAACAAATGGTGCAGAAGGTATTATTACTAATGAACCATATTATGATCCATCCACAGGCAAAAAGAAACATATGTTCGATGGTGAATATTGGTTATCAATGACACCTGTTCGTAAAATGTATGTTACTGTTGGAACAGATACCGCAAACTTTGATTCCATAAAATATACTGGAACCCCAGTTAAATTTACTACTCCAGACCTTGAAAATGGTATTCGTAAATCTGGTAACTATAAAGAGCAGCTGTACTATATTTATGGTTTGGATCAAATGAAATCACTTGGTGATTTAAGTAAACTTTATTTCCAAGAATTCGAGTTATCTGGTAATGCAACTAAGATTACAGATTTAAAACTTGGATATGATGGAGTAGATGAAGAAAATAATCACTATAAAAATGCAAACGTAAACAAATGGACTATTACTGGCTCAAGTGGATTGCCACTTGTTAAAGAAATCAATTTAAGTTACATTACCTTTAAGGATAATAACGTAACATTTGATTTATCTGCAAGTGAAAAATTACAGAACTTTAGAGATACTGGTTCAAACATTACTCAAGTTACTTTTGCTGATGGTGTTGCACTTGATACATTGCATTTAAGCGCTTCAACCGCAGCTTTAAAATTAACTGAAGCAAGATTATTAACTGATCTGATTGAAACTTATAAAGTTCCAGAAGAAAAAGATAAGAATAATCCGAGCGGAGATTTGGTAGCTCAAAAAGGACTTTATATCGAAGGATTAACTGATAAGGCTGTTGGAGAAGGAAAATCTAATTTAACAACTTTAAATATTATAGGTGGAAGCTTAGGATATAATAGTTATAAATTATTAAATAAATTCTATGCGGCAACCGCTTCTTTGGGTGCACAGAGAAAGATTAATATGACTGACGTTCAATGGAGTCCATACGTATTAGTAGATGACCCAGAAGCTACATTTAGTGCAAGTTCTCAATACTTCAGAGATGATGGTCACTTTGGATTAGTTGCTTTTACAGCAGAAGATTATAAAGCGCATCCTGGAGATTGGATTCAATACATCAACAATAACCAGATGTATGAATATGACAGCACTATGAATACAGTTGATATCAAAGATACACAATTACTTGAGAATTTAATCACTAATGCAAGTTTCGTTGGTGTTTCCAGTGGAACAAAAGTTCCTACAATTTCTGGTTACATTTACATTAACAATGAAGTCGCAGTTGAAGAAAGCGCAATTCAAGACTTATTAGTTAAGAATTATCCTAATTTAACATTCTTCTTTAAGAAAGTTACTAAAGGTTTTGCAGCACGTTTCGTAATTCAAGATAAAACAACTGATCCCTTAACTGGAGTTACTACAACAACAGAAACCTTAATTGGTACAGATAAAATTGGTTTACATGAATTTGAGACAAATCCAAGAGTTTTCTTCATAAATCCAAAAGACAGAACTGAATCCGCTTTTAGTGAGACAAGAATTAATGCATTAAAGCCTTCTCAAGACTTTATTGGATGGTCTACAACTCCTGATAGAACTGGATTGATTGAGTCTTATGATACAAACTGGGTTACTTTATTAGGTAATAGCGCAATCCATAATTGGGAAACTCAACAATTATTAGCTGATAAAACTGATTACACATTTTATGCTGTATTCGAAGACCACCATTGGGATATAAAATTCTATCTTGTAAACGATGATGGCTCTGAGAGAGAGATTGAGAATACTTATGGAAATAAGATTGGATATTCTGTTGTTCATGGAAGCGCATTACATGATCCAAATTATCTTGTTCAAAATCCAAAAGAAGATAGTCTTCCTATTACAAGTAAGTATAGATTCTTAGGATATACAAGAAGAATTTCTGGTGAAAATAATATATACGGTTCCGCAACTTTAGCGCCTATTGTAGATTTAACAACAATTAAAGCTACTCAAAACTTAAAGTTCTATGCGGCATTCAGTGTTGAAAATGTTTATGACAATCCTACTGATGATAAGTATTTTGAATTTAATTGGCAAACAGACCAAACTTATTCTATACGTGTTAAACCTGGTGTTTCTTTAACTGGTAAAATTACTATTCCAAAACAGCATAATGATAAAATCCATGGAAACGCAGATATTAGTATAATTCAAGAGTTTTCTAACCAGACAGAAATAACTCATGTATTCTTCTACGAAGATGCTCCTTTGAAATATATTAAAGAAAATGCATTTCAGAACTGCTCTCAAATGAAATATTGTTATCTTCCAAATAACTTAATTGAAATTGGAGCTATGGCATTTAGAATGTGTTCAAACCTTATTTGGACTGGTTTACCAAACAAGTTGGAAAAGATTGGTAATTTTGCATTTAACCAGGCTCTTGCTGATGCTCCTTCTGGAGACTTCACAATTATCATTCCTCCAAGCGTTAAAACAATTGGAGATTCAGCTTTCATGTATATTATGTGTACAGCTACATTAAAGTTTTTATACATCGGTACTGAAACTGAAAACAGTAAATTGACTTCTATTCAAGAGAATTCTTTTGCACAGAATGGTGAAGCTATGATTACCGATCCAGAAGCTAAAGCATTTATTTATGGTGCTTCTGAACAAATGAAACCACTGATTAAAAAATCTTTGGCTAGAATGTATGCAGACCCTGAAACAATGATTGAATTCAAATAAGGAGGATTCTAAAAAGATGACTAAAACTGTTTTGTATACCTATTTAGGTACTAATGGAACAATTACAAGTACAGTTCATCTTGAAGATATTTACTATATTCGTAAATATAGATTAGTAGCAGACGCAAGAAAAAGTCTTACCAAAGATGGTAAGACTTTTGTCCAAAGCGTTACTATTCCAGAGGATGAACTGGATGAATGGCGAGAAGTTGGCCAAAAATAATTATAAATGAATCTCTTTCTTTCATATCTTTTGAAAGAAAAAGTAAAGAGGAAAGAAATAGTTTTTTCTTTCCTCTTTTTAAAATTCTAAGAAAGGATTGGGATAAAATAGATGATTACCTATGTAAATAGTCAGAATAGTGCAAAATATAATCGTCTTTTCTCAAAAGCTACAAAAGCTTTAAGTGATGCTGGCGAGTTAAAACTTACATATGTAGAAGTTCCTTTGGAAGAAAGCCAATTCGGAGAAGGAATGTATTTTGTAAAAACAAAAGACGGTCAATATGTCCAAGCAACTAATGCGTTTGACCCAACAGAAACATACTATGAACCAAGTAATGGTATTACATCTCTTGCTGAGTATTTTGGTAGTATCGTTGAGTTAGCTGAAATTGATAAAATCTATACAGTTCTTCCATTAGATGAAGATGTATTTGAAATTGATGCTAATACAAGAGAAATTTCTGTTCCTCAAACATTTACTAAAAATGGTGTATCCGTACAAGGTGACCATATTTCAGAAATTGTTTATTTCTTAGTAGATCGTTTTTATGATAACCAAGATTTAGATAACTGTAATGTTTATATTGAATGGCAATTAAGTCAAAAAGATGAAAATGGTAATACTATTCAAGGTATTTCCGCACCTTATATTGCTGATGTAACAAGTAATCCTGGTAAGATTTTAATTGGATGGTGTTTAAATAACGACATCACTAAATATGCTGGTAACGTACAGTTCGCAGTTAGATTCTATATCCAAGATGAAATTACTAATATGCTTACTTATTCTTTATCAACAAAGACAGCAACTGTATCTATTAAGCCTACATTAGATTTCAACATTCCGCAAATGATGCTTGATGGTGAAAATGTATTTGATGAAGATGATAAGAAAGTTCTTGAAAGATTAGTAGATTCTACTGCTACTGGAGATACTACAAAGGCTCAGCCTCCTGTATTTATCGAGAATCTTGCAGAAACAGTATCTTTCGCTACAGAAGTTGGTTATACTATGCAGCAAGTTGAAGCAGTTTCTCCAGATGGTGGTACTTTATCCTATGTATGGAGAATGTATGATATTGATACAAATGAATACATTGGTCTATTAACTGCTAAAAATATTTATGTTCAAACTACTGATACTGCTCAGAGTGATACTAAATATTATTATAAACCTACTGCTGCAGAAGATGGAGTTCCAGCTTATGAATTAATGACAGAAGAAGATTTAAGAGCTGTAGATTGGGCTACTCCAACAGGTGTATTTGAAAGAAAATCTCAAGTTAAAATTACTTCTACTGGACGTTATGTAGCTGTTGCAACAAACCGTGTAGGAAAGAGCCGTGAAAGCACATTAAGTGTTATTTGTCAAATCTTCCACCCAAGCGAAGTTACTATTGTTAAAGATATTGATGAATCTTTAGTTCTTAAAGAAGCTGAAGAGTTCAAAGGCGTTTTAACAACTCAAACTGGTAAGAGTGATAGCGGTGTTATTACATATCAGTGGTATAAGATTAAACCAGAAAATGTAAAAGATGCTTTTGATGATGAAGGCAAATTGAAGAAAGTTCAAACTAAGCACTATGATAATCAAGATAAACCAAATCTCGTTACAAGTGTTGATATTAATGCTCCTTGGGAGAGAATTGCGGACGCTACCAATCCAATTTATACAATTGTAGGTTCTAATGATGCAACTGATAAAACTGGAGCAGTTGGAGATGGATATTATGCAGTAGTTGCTACTAATAGTATCAACAACGAAACTTCAACTGAAGAGACAAGAAATTGTCGTGTAACTCATGTTGCAAGTCCTGTTAATATTGAAATCTCAAGTTTCGATGGGCATGGAGATCCAGTAGTAGATACTCCTAAAAGGACTGAATTAAAAGTTGACTATTCAATTGCTCATAATTATGGATTGAAAGTAGATTATTCATTAGCTAAAGAACGCGGCGAAGGTCTTATGAGAACTGATGCTGATACTATTACATATCAATGGTATAAATACTATAAGGGTACAAATAGTAATATTGATGAAGACGTTCAAGATGCGGCACTTGGAAATTACACCTTTGATAATGATATTCCTATTGAGGGAGAAACTCAGTCAATCTTTAAACCAAAAGATAACGAAGGCGGATATTATTATTGCATGGTTAGAAATACATATAATGGAACAACAGCAGATAGATGTTCTAAGTTCTTCTTAGTAATTTCTACTCAAGATTAATAAAACAGTTAAGGAGGGTTAAGCATGGTTACTAATATGCAGGAATATTATGATTTACTCTATCGTATTCAAGATCAAAATAAGCCGAGCTTAGCTGTTTTAATTCCATCTACAGAAACGATTTATGATGTTGATTTGTCTACAAGAACAATTAAAGGGCCGGCCTCTCTTGGTGTAGAGGCTGACCACCGTTCTGAAATTATCTATTTTAAATTAAATAGATATTATGACCATATGGATTTAATTAATACAACTTGTTTAATTCAATATGAAAATGCGGAAGGAAAATCTGGACTTTATGTAGTTCCTTTTTATGATGCAGATACTTTTATTGATGAAGATAAGTTGCTAATTCCATGGTGTATTAGTGGACGAGTAGCTGCGGCCGCAGGTAAAGTAAAATATTCAATTCGATTTTACAGTATAGATAGTAGTAAATCTGAATTAACTTATAATCTGAGTACAATCGAAACTACAACTGAGATTAAACAAAGTTTAGTAGTAGATATTAACTTAGATGAAGAAGGCGATAATGACAGAGTACAGAGAATTCTTGATACTAAAGAATATACTGTAACTGAACAATTAATCGCACGAATTGATCAAATTAATAAGCAAATGGATATATTTTGGCAAGACGCTTATTAAATATATAGGGGATAAGACATTTTGTCTTATCCCCTTATTTTTGTTTAATAGGCCAAATTATAATAATATTTTTGGTCAAGTTTTTATATATCATAGAATGAAATTGACTTAACGTCGTTTTTATGATATAATTAACTCAGAGAGAAAGGAGGATTTTCCTTTTGGCAAATTATGTTAAATTTAAACAAGGTTTAAAAAAGGACTTTAATACAACAAATCAGCCATTAACAAATGGTATGATTTATTTTGTTATAGATGAAAATAATAATGGTTCTATATACTATGATACTATTGTTGATGGTAAAAAGGCTACTAAAAATGGAACTGTCCATAGAGTTAAATTTTCTGGTTTACCAATTAAAATAACTGGTTCTGTAATAGGAACAGGAGTTATTTCTCAAGACGGTGAAACTATTGAAATAAATACATCAACTAACCACTCTCATGGATTAGCACATCAAGATTTTACTGTAACTTTATCAGATGATGATACTGATTTAAAATGGACAAGATTGGGAAATCAAAATGGTGGAGGCTTTTGGTTAAAATCTATTAGAGGACAAGCTAAAGCTCCAGCTTGGTTTCAGCCTGATTATAGTGCTGGTATTGCCTTTGGTGGTGAAAATACAAAAGGTGTCATATCTGTTAGATATTACCAACCAAGTGTTAGATTTGCGGGAGGAAATGGTAGTGCTCCAGTTTGGTATTTTACCATTACTGGTTCTAATGATAAAACTTATGATTTAAATGGGATCGGTGGTCATTCCAGTGATAGCGCAAAATTAGACCATAATGTAACTTTTAAGATTGCTTCTACTGCTGATGCAATTAAAGGTGGAAGTGGTACTGCGACTAATTTATCTGGTTCCGCAGTTGATTTATATTTACCAACAAAAATATCTGGCTTTGATTTATTACAAGCTACACGCTTTCAAGGCAATGCTGATACTTCAACTGTAGCGGCTAAATTAGGTAGAGGTGGAAATACTTCTTTACCTATGACATTCAATTGGAGCGGCCAAGGTGGACAACCAACTTGGTTATGGGGTGGAGAAAATGGTACAGATATGTACGTTTATAATCCATCTAATTTTAGGGTTGCTCATTCTGTAAGTACAGCTGGATTAGATCATGATGTTACTTTTAAAATTAGTAAAATTGCTAATGCAACTACTGGTGAAACAGGTGTAGTTACTAAATTAACTGGAGCTTTATTGGAGTTAATTTTGCCAGCAAGTATTTCTGGTTTTAATTTAATTCAATCTACAAGATTTCAAGGTAACGCAGATAGCGCAACTGTGGCCAGTAGAGCAAATAGCTTATTTTTAAATCCAAGTAATAGACAAGAAAACATTAACTATCAAATAAATTCAGATAAATATCAAAGTAGAGTAACTTATTCATTAGCCAGTTCAATTACAAAAACGGGAAAGCCTCCAGTAGGAGATTCACATGTTTTGACTTTTGGTTGGGATGGTTCTGGATGGGGCGCTCAATTAGCGATTACTACAGATGCTAAACCGCATATGGCAATAAGAGGCGCAAAAGCTGGCGAAAAAGGTGATTCTATTTGGGATGAAACTTGGAGTACAGTTTTAGATTCTTCAAATTATACCTCTTATATAAATAATTATTATTGGGCAGATGTTAAAGTTTCTACAACAGCTAATGCAAAGACTAATCCAAATTTTTTCAATGTGACTTCTTCAGGCTGGTTTTTCTCAAATACATCTTCTACAGGATGGCAAAATTCCGCTCATGGCGGCGGTATTTATATGAAAGACAACAGTTATGTTAGAATTTATGGTGGAAAAAAATTTGCTGTAGAAAATACAGATTCTGATTCTATAAATACTGCTGGTGGAGTAAAAGCTTTAGGTGGTTTTACTTCAGATGCTGGTACTATGAAAGTTTATGCGGAATTTAATAATGAAATAAATTTTGGCGGAACAAATAATTCTAATACTGTTTATTTTGGATATAGAAAAAAAGATTCTAAAGAAATTCCATCAATTTTTATTTTTGGTAGTGGTACTGGCACAGCAACTATTAGAGCTAATGCAGGATGGTTTGGTAATAAATATTTATCTGGAGATAATTGGATTGGATGGTATACTGCAAAAGGAGATACTTCTTCTAAAAGATATGGATATATTCAAACGGATATTTCTGATAATGGAAATATGCGTTTTGTAAAGGAGGGTGGAGGTTATTTTACTTTTAATAGCCATGTAAATCCTAACCAAACTAACGCATATGATTTAGGTACACAAGCATTAGCATGGAGAACTCTTTATGTAACTAATCTTAATTTATATGGACAAACCGCAAATAGATTAGTATGGACTAATGGAGCTAATGCAATACAAGCTTCTCATCATTATGCCAGTTCAACTCAAGTATCTATTGGAGATACTTCTCCTGTAGGAAGTTATACTTTTTATGTTAAAGGTGATTCTTTATTTCAAGGTAATATAAGAGTAGCTAATGATATATATATGACTAGAGCAGGAACAAGTATTTATTGGGACTCAGATACATATAGACAAAGATTATTAACAACAGATGATTCAACTGCAAATACTCCTGTATTTACTTTTCAACAAAGTGAAGATTCTGCATCTACTTGGAAAAATCTATTAGTTATTAGAGATAATGGAATTATTGAGCCATTGGCAAATTCAGGTGGTATTTATAAAAACTTTACTGCTAATAATCAAAATCCAGTAATTTGGATGAATGGAAATAATACTGATAATTGGTTATGGCAAATTGGTTCTGGAACTTCTACTAAGCAATATTATGGATATGGATTAAAATATATTGGAACTGGTTCTGAAGTAGGCAATCTATTAAGATTATATGCTGATAATCGAGGTAATTCAGATGTAATTGCTATTGGAATCAATCAAAATGGCCAAGTTGGAATAGGCACAGATGCTAATTCAAATCATCGTTTAATAGTTTCTGGTACTGGATATTTTTCTGATACATTATATGCAACTCATATTGGAATTACAAATACAGCTTCTAATACTGGAAAAGGTATTTCTTTATATGGAGGTGGCTATGGAGGAACTGGTTCACTTCCTACTTATGGAATTGCTTTTGCAGGAGTTGATACATTTGACTCTCATGGAGCTGTTTGCAATGATTGGGCAACTTATTTTACTATGAATAGCACTTCTAATAGAGGATGGATTTTTAGAACTGGTAATACCAATGTTGCTTCTATTAATAATAAGGGTTATGCAGCTTTTAGTGCGGTTGGAAAAAGTAGCTTTATTGCTTTTCCAGACGGAGGAAGTTATGTAACTACAGCTGATGTTAAAACAGGATATTTAAGAATTACTTTACCACAACGACGTTCTAATACGATGTTAGGTTTTAAAGTTTCTATTTATAATTATTCTACAAATACAAGTTGTGAATATACTATTAAAGGGTATAATTATTATGATGGTGTATGGAGTCAATGCACTGCTTATTCTATAGGATATAATGGGGACTTATCAAAATCTAATTTACCCGTTTATTATGGAGAAACAGCTTCTAATAGTGTCATTTATATTGGAGATGTTGCAACTAGTTGGAGTTATCCACAAATTCAAATTCATGATGTTGTTGTAGGTTTTCAAAATTATGAATATAAACAATGGTGCTTTAATTGGAATATTGACTTTGTTACTACTTTAGAAAATGTAACTGCCTCAATTGATAAACCAAATAGTAGCTATGCAGCAACTAAATTATTAAATACCAGAAATATTTGGGGACAGCCTTTTAATGGAACCGCAGATGTTGCAGGACAATTATCTGGTGCAACTCGTATAATGAATCGTTCTACACAACCATTATATCTTGGAAATGCAGATAATTCTAATTGGGTTTTTACACAAGACATTTGTTCTCATTCTGGAGCGAATAATTGGGCTATTAATATAGATGGTTATTCATGGTTTCAATATACTAATATTGGATATAACTACAACTCAAATGATTCTGCTTATAGATTACGAGTTAATGGAGCTTCTTACATAGATGGAAACCTTACTATACCAAATAAATCATGTTTTCATGGTATATTAGGAGAAAATAGTAGTACAAATTCTGGAGATGTAGGTGGATTAACTTGGTTGAATATAAGTGGTACTGCTGGAGCTGCCGTAGATACTAATGACACTCCGTCAAGTGCCTGGTGGTACATATTAAGAAACAGACATACTAATCAATTAAATAATTATTATACAGATGTTGCAATTCCCTTTAATGATAAAAGTATTTATTATAAAATTGTTAGAGGTGGAAATGTGGTAGGTTCTAAATGGGTTCAAGTATTAGATGTTGATAATTATACCTATACATTAGATGGTAGATATGTTTTAAAAACTGGCGATACCATGACTGGTCACTTATGTATTAAAGCAAATGATACAAGTGAGAGATTTGTAGATGTTTATAATAGTACTGGACATATTCATTTAGATGCTACAAATGGTAGAATGGGAATTTGGACTAATGTTGGTGGAGTTTCAACTTGGTTAATTTCTACCACAAAAAGCAATGCTGAAATTCCAAGACTATTACAGATTAGTTCTAATGGAAATACTATTACAATAGGTTCTCAAAACTCTAATTGGTGTCATTTATATAATAGCGCAAATATTCCTTTTATTTTTAATAAAACTGTTGCTTCAACAGATGGAAATTTAGGAACGATTGGATATCCTTGGCATGAAGTATATTCAAATAGTTGGTTTAGAAGTATCGGAACTGGAGGATGGTATTCTGAGACCTATGGCGGTGGCTGGCATATGACTGATAGCAATTTTATTCGTAACTATAATTCAAAAGCTGTTTCAATAAATATCAATTCAAATAATGCTTGGGGAATTGGCGGACATAGATTAGCTACTGTATTTAAAGGTAATGATCATGTATCTATCTTATTATCTACGAATACATTAGGGTATGGATTATGCGTTAATAATGATGGAAATTGGTATTGGGGAAAACGCACTACTAATTCTGAGACTTCTACTTCAGGAGATAGTTATGTTTTATATGGAAGCACAAATTATATATCTCCATATTCAACAAATGCAATGGATCTTGGCTTAAGTAATCGTAGATGGAGAAGCGGTCATATTTATCGTGATTTTAATATTTATGGTAATGAATCTACTGGAGATGAATCTCATATTAGATTCAATGCTAGTAATAATACTCAAAGAGCTATTATTACTTTTAATGGAAATATCGATAATACTTTTAAATCTAGTACTCATTTAAAAATAGCTACCTCTTATGGAGACATTCTTTTAGCACCAGCAAATGGAAATGTGAATATAGGAGATGGAAATTGTAGCTTAACTTGGAGAAAAGCTGATCATGGTGGCGTTACTGGAGGTTTAGAATCAGGCGTTTATTACTCTACTCCTAACAGAGAATCTGTAGTATTTGCAAATATGTATGCTCATGCAGGATGGATATTTGTTAATGGAATTAGACCAAGTAATAAAACAAAATGGAATTCTTTAGGTGTAATTCCAGCTGTACAAATACATCATAATGCTTTATACATCAATAGAGCTGTTAGAGATGCAGATACTGCGGACTATAATTTATATGTAAATGGAACTGCATATTTTAATGGTCAGGTTACTGCAACTCAATTTAATGGATATCTTAATGGAGAGGCTGCTAGAGCAGCTAGATTAGATTCTTATGACACTAGAAGTGCAACAAGAACTCCACAAGATACTCCAAGAGGTATGACTTTAAATTTTAAAGGGAATGGTACTTATAGTCTATCTGATGGAGGTTCATATATTGGTTTATTAAGTTGGAGAAGCTACGGTTTAGGCGGTGATTTGTCTGGTGGTTATCCAATTGAAATAGCTTATACTGCAAATGGTAATCTTTGGACTCGTATTGGTACAAGTGCAACAGCTTGGGGTAATTGGAATAGAATTCTTACAACTGGTAATTATACTGGAACGCTTAATGGTAATTATGTTAAAAAATCTGGTGACACAATGACTGGAGCTTTAATTAATAATAGTGGTTTAGTTGCAAAACATGGTCATGATTTTTTAGTAGGCGGAAAAGAATTTAATTTTATTCCAGATGCGTATTCTGGAGATATATGGATTAATTATCAATCTTGGAGTAGAAACAGTTCATCAACTATCAATAGTTATTATTTTGGAAATGGTCATGCAGGTTATAATACTACTAGTGTGTATGCGGGAAAAGTTTATGGCGCAGTATGGAATGACTATGCCGAATATCGTAATACTATAAATATTAAACCAGGCCAATGTGTTATTGAAACTGGCCTAGGAGATTTGGTTCAATCAACTAAACGTCTTCAGCCAGGAGCAAATATAGTATCAGATACTTTTGGCTTTGCGATTGGAAAAACTGAACAAACTAAAACACCAATTGCGGTCTCAGGTAGGGTATTAGCTTATCCTTATGAAGATAGAGATTCATATCAAGCTGGTGACCCAGTTTGTTCTGGACCTAATGGAACTATTTCAAAAATGACTCGTGAAGAAGTCAGAGAATATCCAGACCGTATTGTTGGTACAGTTTCTGAAATTCCAGAGTATGAAGTTTGGGGCACAGGAAACGTAAAAGTTAATGGAAGAATTTGGATTAAAGTTAAATAGGAGGAATAATTATGGAAAATTTTTTACAAATGTTATCACAAATTTTTGAAGTATGTGTAATCCCATTATTGGGAATTTTAACAGCTTACTTAGTACAGTATATCGCAACAAAAAAAGATGCTTTAATTAAGCAAAATGATAATGCTTTAGCCGCAAAATATATTACAATGTTGTCAAAAACAATTACTGATTGTGTAATTGCTACAAATCAAACATATGTAGATAGCTTAAAAGCTCAAGGAAAATTCGATGCCGAAGCTCAGAAAAAAGCATTTAATATGACCTTAACTGCAGTTCTTTCTATCTTAAATGACGAAGCGAAAGAATACTTGACAGCAATCTATGGTGATTTGAATACATACATTACAAAACAAATTGAAGCGGCTGTTAATAAAAATAAAACAACTATTGAATCTAAATAAAAATAAGGGGTACAGAATGTATATTCTGTACCCCTATTTTTTTTTGTCTAATTTTGTAGTACAAAAAAAGATTAAAAAAGACTGGACTTTTCATATTAAGATAGTTAGTAAAAATTTTACATACTATTGAAGGAAAGAAAGAAAAATAATTTTAAGAAGGAGGATTAAAAAATGTATCCTAACTACAATTACTTCCCGCAGAATCAACAACCTATTAGACAGCAACCACCAATGCAAAACCAAGGTATTTTGTACCTAAAAGGCAGGCCAGTTTCTTCCATTGAAGAGGTTAAAGCCATTCCAATAGACTTTGATGGCTCTATTTTTATTTTTCCAGATATAGCGAATAAACAAATTTATACTAAACAAATTAACTTAGATGGAACCGCATCAATTAATGTGTATGAATTAAAAATATTACAACAACCAACTGCACAGCCACAAATGACAGATTATATAACAAGAGATGAATTTAATGAACAAATGGAAAAAATAAGAGCTATATTTGCGGGCCAGGTACCAGAGCAAGCGCCGCAAAATACTACTCCTTCAGTTCCTTCGCCGCAACCAGTCAAAAAAGAAGATATTAAGTTTTAGGAGGAATTCTTATGCCAATGAATATTAACCCAATGCAATTAATTCAAATGATTAAAGGAGGCCAGAATCCTCAACAGTTAGTAATGAATATTTTAGAGCAACAAATGCAAAATACTCCAATGGGAGCTAATCTATTGTCTTTAGCAAAGCAGAATAGAAGTGCAGATATTGAACAAATCGCTCGAAATATATGTAGTCAAAATGGTAAAGATTTTGATAAAGAATTTAATGCCTTTAAGCAAATGCTTGGGATTAAATAATATATTTTAAAAAGGAGGACATTAATATGTTCAATAACGCAACAAATGGCTATAGTTTAGCCGACATTGCCGCAGCTACTGGAGCCAATAGAAATGATAATAGATTTGGATTCGGTGGAGATGGAGCTTGGTGGATTATAATTTTATTCCTTTTCTGCTTTGCAGGATGGGGAGGATATGGAAATGGACTCTTCGGAGGAGGTTCCACAGGCTCTGGAATTACAGACGGTTATATTTTAACCTCAGATTTCGCCAACATTGAAAGAAAAATTGATGGCGTAAATAGTGGTGTTTGTGATGGTTTTTATGCCATGAACACAGGCATGTTAAATGGATTTGCTGCTGTTAATAATAATATTACTCAGCAATCAATCGCAGACATGCAAAATACTAATACTATTAATGCAGGTATTACTAACTTAGGAACTCAGTTGCAACAGTGTTGCTGCCAAAGCAGATATGAGGACGCTCAAAATTTTGCTCAATTAAATTATAATTTAGCAGACCAAGAGTGCTCAACTCGTAGAACAGTTTCTGATGCAACCAGAGACCTAATGGAAAATCAAAACGCTAATACCAGAAGCGTTTTAAGTGCTCTTCAAGAGATGCAAACACAAGCTTTACATGATAAGATTGCTGAATTAACTGCCAAAAATTCTGATCTTAGATTACAAGCTAGTCAAGCAGCTCAAAATAGCTATTTAATTAATGCTTTAAATCCAACACCTATTCCTGCATATACAGTTGCTAATCCATATTCTGGATATCATAACTGCGGATGTAGTACACTTTAATCTAAATTAGTTTAATGGTTAGAAGGTCTGCCAACCCTCTAACCTATTAAATTCCTGAAAGGAGACTATATATGGAACTAACTAATAATATAGTACAAACCGTAAATACAAATGATAATGTTGTATTTATCACAACAAGAATCCCTGGTAATTGTTCAATTATTCATACCGAGGGAAGTGGAAATATCAAAATGAGAGGCTTATCTAATAATCAATGCCGCTCAAGATTTAAAGTAACTTTTACAGGTAATATTGCGGTTCCAACTGGCGGCACCGCAGAAGCTATCTCATTAACTATCACTATAGATGGTGAAGCAGTTCGCACTGCCCAGATGATTGTTACCCCTGCCGCAGTAGAGCAGTATTTTAATGTAGCTTCATGTGTATACATTGATGTACCTACTGGATGCTGTTCAACAGCTGGGGTAACTAATACTTCAAATCAAACGATTAATGTTCAAAATGCTAATCTAATCGTAGAAAGGGTGGCTTAATATGAAAAGACTTTGTGAAATAAAAAATTGCTTAATTAGCGCAGCCCAATCTCAAATGTCTAATCTTCAGAATTGTGACGCTGAAGAATTAGGCGAAGTTATTGATATGATTAAAGATATTGAACAGGCTATCTATTATTGTACAATCACTAACGCTATGAGAGAAAAATCTGATGATGAAGAACCTCAGAGAATGTACTATAAAGAAAGTATTCGTAAGAAAAAACGTAATGTACCTATGGACTATTATGATAGATACGAAGATGAAGATGAAAGAGAATATCCAATTAAAATATACGATAGCCGTGAAGGTAAAAGCCCTGAGCGCAGACGCATGTATATGGAATCCAAAGAACTTCATCATGATCAAGCTAAAAAATTAAAAGAACTTGAAGAATATATGCAAGAACTTAATGCAGATATTCTCGAAATGATTGAGGGCGCAAGCCAAGAGGAAAAACAGTTACTTCAAAAGAAAATTGCTTTATTAGCAACTAAAATAAATGTTTAAAATTAATGGGGATAATTGGCGAGTCGTCTTTGTATCCCCAATATAACCCAATACTTAAAAAGAAAGATGGCTCTTATACTCTTGGAGCCTGCGTTGATGATACAAAGAAAATCTATATTAATAATAAACTTTCTCTCGCAAAAGTTAAACAAGTTTTATGCCACGAAATAACACACGCCGCAATGTTTAGTTATGATATTCAATTAACTTATGACCAAGAGGAGTTATTATCCGATTTACTCGCTACTTATGGACAAGAGATAATTGATATAACTAATAAGATTTTTTCTAAGATAAAAAATAATAGGGGATAGAATTAAATTCTATCCCCTCTTTTTTATTTTTCTTTTGGACGTTGGTCTTCTGCAAATCCAGCTTCGACTTTCTTTTTTACTAATGAAAATAAATGGTCACCTTTATGATTACCACCTAATCCGTTATAGGCTGTATGGTCTGCATCTAATTCTTCCCATTCATCAAGAGTAATAATATGATCTTCAGCTAAAAGTTTTCTACAATTATTTATAAATTCTTTTCCTTGCATTGATAAAACGCCTGCGGTTAAAGCTGTAATATTTTTTTTCATCGCAGAAATTTCTTTTTCAAGAACGGCATCATCTGCTTTAGATTCTTCTCTACCTGCTTCTAAAGCTTTATCAACCTTGGTATTAATTTCATTATATTTATCTTCAGAATTTTGATCCATCTTATCATGTTCTTTTTCTAAAGATTTTAATATCTGTTGATTTTCACTTTGAATTTTTTTAAGCACATTATCAAAATATTCTTTTTGATCTCTTTGGCGCTCTTCTTTTTCAAGTCTTAAATAACGTTTTATTAAAAAACCGCCGCCAGCTACAATTAAGCCTAAAATAAATTCAACCCAATACTTTAAGACAATTGATCCAATTGTTTCCAGCATAGTTAAAAACCCTCCTCATTTTTAAACTTTCTCTCTACAGATTTTAAAAAACAAGAAGAGTTAATTCTATTAGAATGGCCAACTCATTACGCATTCATCTGCATATACACCATTATCAGCATCTAATGAAGCATCAGTTCTTTTTACCATATCTAAATAGAACTGAGAATTTGGATTATTAAAGAATATTCCTGGTACATATGAAGATTTACTTACAATAATTGGAATATATTCTGGTTTAAATAAATAATATAGATAATTAGAAAAAATATCTGCGCTCGGCAATGTTCTTCCTTCAAATTTAAAGTATTTATATCCCATACTATTGTACTTTTGGATATCTTCCCAAGTTAAATTATTCTGTTTTCCAAGAGTATCAGGGTCATTAATACCACCATGAATTTGACATTTTGCAGTGATACTGTATTTATGTTTACCATATGTCAAGTTAGTTTTACTTGTATCGAGATAATGTGATTTTCTAATAGGACAATGGCTATGACAAATTGCATTTGATAAAAATTCACATTTACCTCGTAATTCTTGAGGAATATTCTCAAGCATATCCATATCTTTATTCAAATTATAATCTAAACAAACTTGATAATAATCTGGATTTTGAAGTTCTTTAAGGAATTTTTCTTTATTTAAACATTTAGTTGTAGAACTAATATATTTAAAATCTGGATATGTCTCTCTTAAATATTGCTCCAAAAGAGGAGAATTTACAACAACCTCATTATTGCCATCTTCAAGCAATTTCATTTGAAGATTACAGAATGGATCATATAAATCCTCTTCCTCAATTGCGGAATTAGTAAAAATTAATCTCAGAGGAATATTATAGAACTTATAAAAGTCTCTAATTTTTTCAATCTCTTCTTTTGTGACCTGGCGATAAAATGGAAAGTTTCTTCCGCCGTCCCAAGTGCAAAATGGAAAGTTACCAAAGAAGGTTCCAATTTTAATTCCGTCTCTGAAGTATTCAGGATTAGTATCACGCAATTCCAAAATAAATTTATTTAAAGTAAAATGTTCGTAAAATCCGGATAAATTATAATAAATCATTTTTAAGCCCTCTCTCAAATAAATTAATTATTAATGTATAGCTTTCATTTGCATCTTCTGGAATGATGTCATCAAACAGAACATATGAGAAATCTTTTGGAATATTTCTATATTCTTCAAAGAATTCATTATCGTCTTTATAAAATCTTTTAGTACATTTTCTAAAAGTAGAATGACCACTATATTCAAGTATATAATGAGATTCTTCAGATAAACAATCGCAATAATTTACACAATCTCTACACTTTGTAAAACTCATTAAGTAAATCTTTTGTACGCCTTTTACTTTTAAATGAGCATAACGTCTTGGTAAGATTATATATTTAATATTTTTACAATTATCAATCTTATCTTGAATCTCTTTTAAATTATATCTCAATAAAGCATTTTGATGTAATGCAATTTGAATATTAGGATAACGTTTCACTACATAATCAATCAAATTAAAATCTGCAATTTCATAATATGCAGAATCATTATTTTCCCATTCTTCAAATAATATCTTATCAAAACGATTTAGATATTCTTTTTCATTAAGGAAGAGGTTGCCGCAGTCAACAAATAACATTTTAGATGGTATTGAATAACTATTTACGCAACCCACAATATCATCATACAGTGCAAAATATCTGGTGTCTAAGGCATTAATCCCACCACACATAATGTTAGATGGGAAATTGCCTTCGATGCCTTTGATTTTTACTGTATTGCTATACATATCTAAAATATTAACATTATCTTCAAAATTATAATAAATAGATGGCAATATAAAAATCATTTACTATACTCCTTTTACTCTTTACTTCTTTATTCTTTTACATAAAGAAGGTCTACCTTACTCTCAATACGATTTTCAATATCTAATATTTCATTGTCTGTTGGAAATTCTTTAATACCATAAAATAAATAATAAATGCTATATTGGAATCTATCCCACTCTGCAGCCGTTAAGAATTTTTTATAATCAACTACAGAATTTCCAATGCAAATTCCATATAAGACATTATCTTGAAATAAGCTGAAATCATCAAAATAAGTTGCATTTAAAAGATAAATATACTTATTCATATTAGATAAAACGTCATCTTTATAATCTGTATATTTTAACTCTGGAGCATATTCTTTTAATAGAACTAAAAACAATTTATTCAAGTATATTTCTTCAATCGTATTTTTACCTTCATCAAAAAAACCTTCAACAGTAGTATTTTTAATTCGTTTAATTAAATCATTATTAGACAAAATGATAAAGTTTTTTATATGAGTAAAATACTCTTTTTCATTATTATCAAGCATAAAATAATAGATATAATAAATTTTCAATCTGGCTGATTCAATTACATCATCAGTCGTATTTATCTTACCTAATCTAAAATCTAACTCATCTATTAATGCGAATTGTTTTTTAAACATAATGTCTTGAGCTAAATCGAAAATAGAAACTTCATTAGTCATACAAGTATCTGTTGATAATATCTCTTGCATATTTTATAAACTCCCTTCTTTCTTTTGGAATTTTCAAATCATTTAAAATAATATCATAAACGCCATATTTTTCAGCTATATCATTAACAGTACGATATTTAGTTTTAAACATTTCACATACTTCATCAATAGCGCAGAAAAGTTCTTTTCTATCTTCATATTGCGCTCCTAGACAACCTTTCATACAAAAGCTTTTAATAGGACAGCCAGCACATTTCATAAAAGAACGATTTTGATTAAGAGTCTTAATTTTATATGCAAGCATAGGATTTTCTCCACGAACTCCAATAATCTTAGTTTTATCTTCATTTAATTCAAGAAAACCATAAACTTTATCAGGATAACAAGTTCTATGACAAGGTACAATTGCTAAATCTCCGACTCTAAAAATTGAACCGCCTTGAATTGAACATGGTAATTTATGTTGTATTTCTGGAAGAGCTAATATGTATGGCTGTACATGATTATATTTTCCAATATTCATCATCCCATCAGAGAAGTTATCTGCCATATGATATGCAAAATCTGTTAAATCTCCGTTATGAAGCGTATTTAAGTCTTTTTCCGCTACATAAAGAAGGAAATCTCTATAATCCTTTAAAGATTCTTCATCCCACTGCTCCGCATTTCTGACCTCTAACATCATTGGAATTGAATATACTTCACATCCATTTTCTTTCTTAAAGATAACATTATATTTAATAATATTATCAATCCACCAGTCATAATTACGTTTATAATTCTTTACAAATTCTCTTGTAATCATAGGGTGACAAGAAAGAGAATACTTTGCAATAAACTTAAAAAGTTTATCATAAAACTTGTCTTGTTTTATTTGACCATTTTTAAGTCCTCTTTCAACAGATTCTAACTCTGTTGGTCCATCTACAGAAACACTTAACCAAAAGCCATTGAAATGTTTTACATCATCTCTGACTCTATTCATCCAATATTCAACTCTTGCTGTTTTTTCATCATCCATAAGAAAAGACATATTTGTAGGAATAACAAAATCTCTTCTTGGAACGTTAGGAGTATTTATTTGATGTTCATAAAAAACATTTAGAACATCTTCCCAATAAGGGATTTGAAAAAACTCACCTGAAAAAATATCAAAAGTTGTATACTGGTAATCATTTTCGTCAAGCCAATCTAATAATAGAGCTAAGTTTCTAAGAATATTTTCTTTCTTATTGGCTTCTGGAGGATACATTTCATCGCCATATCTGTATAAATAACAATACTCACATTTTTGATTACATGCAGATGTAATAATAAATTCAACAGAATTTTCATCTTTATCATATCTGAATAAATAATTTTTTAAAAGTAAATCTTGCTGTTCTTGAAATGTCATACAATACCTCTTTCCGCCATTACTCTGTCAATTTCTTCTTCAACTACATCCATAGCTCCATTATACCACAATGGAATTTCTAATGGATTTGATGTTATCCAAGAGCCAGTAATAATATATGAATCTTGTAAACAACATGATTTATCAACAAAAATAGCAATCGTTTTATCAATTTTACTCATATCAGTCCATTTCTCATCAATGATACCTGCTTTTGCATATTCATATACAAACTTAACATAATCTGTATAAAAAATTTGATGAGGATATAGGATAAGATTGTCAAAAGTCTTTTTAAGATTTAAGAACTGATCTTTATCATAAATCCAAGCAGATTCATTATTTGTCTGAACATATTTTGCGGCAAGTCCATTCATATCAGCATGGTCTTTCATATTATTATGATAATCTACATAATCATCAAACATACCTCTATGACACATAGTATATTTTCCATCATGGATAGGAACTACTACATGTGAAAATGAACCGCATCCTCCGCCGCAGAATGGCTTTGAACAATCCAAACATTTTTTCTTATTAAATGAATTATTATCTTTTAATCGTCCTAATAAGAACTCTACGCTTGGAATATAAGTTTCATAATTAGGAATCCATCCATCTAATTGTTTTATTTTTGGAGTTACCTTTTGGATTGAACGATAAATCTTTGCCACTTCAAGTCCATCATCTTTTGTCCATTCTGCTGGAGTTGCATAATTGAAAAGACATGGTAAGAAACACCATTTTCGAGTTTTTCTATTCTTATAAGGCTGATACATTTCTCTATCGAAAAATTCAAACCATTCATATGCTTTTTCTGGTGTATCTACAAAATGAAATGTAGGTTTTGAAAAAGTTGGTTTAGTATGAACATATAAATCAATTTTAGAATCATCAAATTCTAATTCACATAAATCTCTAAAATTCTTTAAGAACTTTTGAGTAACTCCTTTACCTCTTCCCAAATCATTCATCTCTTCAGGCCCATCAATTGAGACCTGAAGATCAAAATGAAATTTTTGATTACCATGATAATATTTAATAATTGTATCAAATAATCTTTTTAAAGATTCAACTTGGTTTGGAAGAGTAAAATTTGTTGAAGTATCTAATTCATTAAAGTTTGGAAAAGCCTTTGTATATTCTTCAAAGTGATCTATAAAACGTTCTATATGAAGAAAAGGTTCTCCTCCCCATAAAGTAATATGCTTAATATGTTTATCTGCTTCTGGATCAACATCATAGACTTGTTTAATTTGACTTCCATTTTCAAAATCTTTAGCCAAATCATCATCTATTTGTTTTAAACATCCAGTAGCATCTTTACAAATATAACAATATCCGCAATTAAGATTACATAAAGCAGTAGTAAATAAAGTTATATTTGTAAAATAAATTTTTTCATTATTTTCTATCATTAATAGCTCCTTTTACTCTTTTAAAATATATTAAAAATCAACGCCTTCTACAGTATAGCTACTATGAACTACAAAGCATCGTTTATCGACATTACTAAAATTACCAGTATTAACAGAATTAAAATTACTGCTATTTACTCCAGAAAAATTACTTGGACAAGTATTTACACTGGAATCATTTGTACTAAAATTACTTGGACAATTTGAAGTAAAGAAACCTGTATATCCAGTAGCATTTCCAGAATAATTAGAAGCATTATCTCCTACGCATTGAGTACCAACACTGGAAAAATTAGTAGAGTTATTTCCAGAACAACCAGTTGTATGTCCTGTATATTTAGTATTATTATTTGCAGTATATCCACCTTTTTGGAAAGAACTTCTTTTAGCATTATTAACAGTAGTTCTATTAGTGCTATTTTTTCCATTTCCAGAGTATTTAGAACCGTTATGGCCCTGGAAGTTACCTCTTTTAAGAGCATTACCTGATAATTGAACGTCTTTACTTCCACTACTGGCCCAGTTAAATACCCAATAAGAGTAATGATGATGATATTTTCCGGTTTTGAATCCACTATGATTACCATTATGAACTTCTGAAAATTTAGAACTATTACTTCCAAAAGAACTAAAATCTGAACCGTTATTACTTGCCCATTTGGTACTAAAAAATCCACTGTTAAAAGTATTATGATGTCCATTTCTAAAAGCATTATTATAACCTCTTCTATTAGAAGCATTATTACTACTTTTATTAGAAGCAAAATAACCGCTTCTATGGCCACCGTTATAACCACTTCTATTAGAATTATTACCAATTACATTAAAACTGGTATCATTAGAAATTCTATGTGCGCCATTATGTCCAGATCTATTAGAACTAAAGCTACCAAAAACACCATAATTAGAACTATTAAAGCCTCCACGATTGCTTGAAAAATATTCTCGACAAGCTTGTTCCATCATTCCAATACTTTTTTCAATTTGAGCCATGGATTTTTTTCCAATTGCGGAAGTGCCTTGACTAACTCCAATAGGAGTTAAGATTGAAACACCACTTACAAATGAAACAGTATTTTTTGTATCTACAACACTTTTAAAAATTTCATTCATAATTTGTGCGCTGGTTATTCTAACACCACTACCAACGCTTCCTCGATTAGAAATAGCAGAATATCTACCATTCCAAGTTCTAATAGCATCCAATCTATTATAATAGTCATTAATAGTAGAGGCTTGAATTGGCTGACCTGTATATACTATTCTTGCCATTCAATCACCTCTTTTTAAAGTCTTGGATTTGTTTGAAAAGAAAT